>Ga0181558_10000044_pt1 | contig 93189 bp, 82 predicted proteins | sample 011ome_22_FD_133754 | JGI IMG/M metagenome (GOLD analysis project Ga0181558, IMG submission 133754) | Coastal salt marsh microbial communities from the Groves Creek Marsh, Skidaway Island, Georgia - 011507BT metaG (megahit assembly) | ecosystem: Environmental > Aquatic > Marine > Intertidal... | reverse complement strand
CCCTACAAACAACACGTTTTTAGGGCTTTTTTATTTTTTGTAATGTTCATAAAACGCAAATAATAGCATTCTAGAGGTGACCTATTCGGTGACCTATTAAAATATCTAATTACTTTGTGAGTAACATTTATTACAATTTGTATTAACTTTTTTATTTAATTTTAATAAAATTTAATTATGATTCAAGACTTAAAAAATAATTTCGGTCACCTTTTTGAAGATTCCCTATTGAATGAGATAAATCAAGTAGGTACTTACAAAGATTTACCAGAAGGATTTAAAATGATGGAAATTGGAGATTATGTTCGCTCTATGCCTTTATTAATATCTGGGGCAATTAAAATTTTAAGAGAAGATAGTGATGGAGATGAGTTGTTACTCTATTTTTTGGAAAGAGGAGATACTTGTGCTATGACATTAACCTGCTGTCTTGGACAAACAAAAAGTGAAATTAGAGCAATTGCTGAAAAAGATACTACTTTGGTTATGGTGCCAATAGAGAAAATGGAGCAGTGGTCAGAAAAATATAAAAGTTGGAGAAAATTTGTTTTTGAAAGTTATTATAGCAGACTCAATGAATTATTTGCAACTATTGATAGTATTGCTTTTTTAAATATGGATGAAAGACTTTTAAAATATTTAAAGGAAAAATCAAGAATTTCAGAAACAAAAACTGTTTATAATACACATCAAGAAATTGCTTATGAGTTGCACTCTTCTAGAGTGGTCATCTCTAGATTGTTAAAAAAACTTGAAAATCTTGGTAAAATAGAATTACACAGAAGTCATATTCTTCTCAAAAATATTTAGTATCAATGTAACTTATGTTACTGATAGTATATGGCAATAAAATTATTTTTGAAAAAAAACAAAAGTATGTTAAAAAAAATATTGCCAATTTTTCAGTGGCTTCCTAACTATAAAAAAACTTTTTTTGTTGGAGATTTAACGGCAGGTGTAACGGTCGGTATTATGCTTATTCCTCAAGGAATGGCATACGCAATGATAGCAGGTTTACCTCCAGTATTTGGTCTATATGCTTCTTTAATTCCTCAAGTAATTTATGCAATAATGGGTACTTCAAGGCAATTGGCAGTTGGACCAGTTGCTATGGACTCTCTTTTAGTTGCAGCAGGTTTAGGTGCTTTATCCTTGTCTGGTATAGATGAATATATTGCTATGGCTATATTTTTATCATTATTTATGGGAGCAATCCAATTGCTTTTAGGGGTTTTAAGAATGGGTTTTTTAGTGAACTTCTTATCAAAACCTGTAATTAGTGGCTTTACTTCTGGAGCAGCAATTATAATTGGTTTAAGTCAATTAAAGCATTTATTAGGTATTGAAATAACAAGAAGTAATCAAGTGCATAAACTGATAATAAATGCTTTTGAAAATATAAACTTAACAAATGTATATACAGTATTAATTGGTTTTTTATCAATTGTACTAATTAAATTCATAAAGAAATTAAATAAAAAATATAATAAAAGAGTACCAACAGCTTTAATAATTGTTGTTTTAGGTGTTTTTATTGTTTACTTTTTTGATTTGTATCAATTTGGTGTTAAAATTGTTGGAAGTGTTCCAAGTGGTCTTCCGTCTTTTGAAATTCCAAAAATACCTTTAGACCGAATTTCTGAACTAACTCCAATAGCATTAACTTTAGCCTTAATTGCTTTTATGGAAGCAATATCAGTTTCAAAAGCCATTGAAGAGAATCACAATGATTACGAAATAGACCCTAATCAAGAATTAATAGCTTTAGGGTCTTCAAATATTTTAGGTTCATTATTTCAATCTTATCCAACTACTGGTGGGTTTTCTAGAACAGCAGTTAATGATCAGGCAGGTGCAAAAACAGGTATTGCACCTTTGATTAGTGCCTTAATAGTGGGTTTAACCTTACTTTTTTTAACACCTTTATTTTATTATTTACCAAATGCAGTTTTGGCAGCCATAATTATGGTTGCTGTCTTTGGTTTAATCGACTTTTCTTATCCTTTAGAATTGTTTAAAAATAGAAAAGATGAATTCGTATTATTAATCATTACTTTTTTAACTACACTAACTATAGGTATAAAGGAAGGAATTTTAATTGGTGTGTTACTATCATTATTAATGATGGTATATAGAACATCTATACCTCATATAGCTATAATTGCTAGAGTTAATAACACTAATTATTACAAAAATATTTTAAGGTTTAGAGAATCTGTACAAAGAAGAGAAGATATTTTAGGTATAAGAATTGACTCTCAATTATTTTTTGGAAATAAAGATTTCTTTAAGAAACAATTATATAAACATATAAAAAATAAAGGTGCGTCTTTAAAATTGGTCATAATAAATACGGAAGCAGTTAATTATATTGATAGTAGCGGAATTCATATTTTGAAAAAAATAATTAAAGATTTAAAATCTAAAAAAATTAATATTATGTTTTCTGGTACATCTGGACCAACTAGAGATATTTTATATAAAAGTGGTGTTATAGATATTCTTGGTAAGGAAAATCTATTCTTAAGGTCTCACGAAGCAGAAGATTACTTTGATGGTAAATATAATAAAACAGATATTTATAAAAAGATTGCTGAACAAACAGAAAATATACTTGTGTAACTGATGTTACTGTGGGTAAATAATTTAAATAATATTTTTGAAAAACATAAAATTTATAAAAAAATGAAAATAGAACAAATATATACAGGTTGTTTAGCACAAGGTGCTTACTTCATAGAAAGTAATGGAGAGGTTGCTGTTATAGATCCTTTAAGAGAAGTTGAGCCTTACATAGAAAAAGCAAATGAAAATAATTCAAAAATTAAATATATTTTTGAAACACATTTTCACGCAGATTTTGTAAGTGGTCATGTTACTTTATCTAAACAAACTGGAGCGCCAATTATTTTTGGACCAAATGCAGAACCAAGTTTTGATGCCATTATTGCAGAAGATAATCAAGTTTTTAAATTAGGTAATATAACTATTACTGTTTTGCATACACCTGGTCATACAATGGAAAGTTCTGTATTTCTTTTAAAAGATGAAAATGGAAAAGATCATGCAATATTTAGTGGGGATACTTTATTCTTAGGTGATGTTGGTCGTCCAGATTTAGCACAAAAAGCTGGAAGTATCACAGAAGAAGATTTAGCTGGTTTTCTTTTTGATAGTTTACGCAATAAAGTAATGCCATTAGCAGATGATATTATTGTATATCCTGCTCATGGAGCCGGTTCTTCTTGTGGGAAAAATTTAAGCAAAGAAACGATTGACACCTTGGGTAATCAAAAGCAGACAAACTATGCTTTAAGAGCAAATATGACCAAAGAAGAGTTTATAAAAGAAGTAACAGATGGATTAACACCACCACCACAATATTTTCCTTTAAATGTGAAAATGAACAAAGAAGGTTATGATGATTTTCAAGATGTATTAAAACTAAGTGCTCAAGCATTATCTCCAGATGCTTTTGAAGTTGCTGCAAATGAAACAGAAGCTGTAATGTTAGATGTAAGGCATCAAGATGAGTTTGCAAAAGGACACATTCCAAGATCTATTTTTATTGGTTTAGATGGGAGTTTTGCACCCTGGGTTGGTACATTAATTGGAGATGTTAAACAACCTATACTATTAATTACAGAAGAAGGCAGAGAAGAAGAAGCGATAAAAAGATTGTCGCGCGTTGGTTTTGATAAAACTTTAGGATACTTAAAAGGTGGTTTTGAAGCTTGGAAAAATGCTTCAAAAGAATATGATTCAGTATCATCTATATCAGTTTCAACTTTTAAAGAATCGAAGAGAAAAAGTGCTATTTCTGTTTTTGATGTACGAAAAGAAGGAGAGTTTTTATCAGAACATTTAATAGATGCAAAGAATACTCCTTTAGATTATATAAACAATCATCTTGCAGAATACCCAAGTGAAGAAACTTTTTATGTTCATTGTGCAGGGGGGTATAGAAGTATGATTGCCTCATCGATTTTAAAAAGCAGAGGTATTCATAATTTTATTGATGTTCAAGGAGGTTTTGCAGCAATCAAAAAAGCAGATATGGAAGTTTCTGCATATGTATGTCCAACAACACTATAAAATTTATAATATTATGAAAAACTTATCTCAAGAAGAATGGAGAGCACAACTGTCTAAAGAAGAAAATGCTGTTATTATCGATGCAAGAACGACCTTAGAATGTGAAACAGGTATTGTAGAGAATGCAATCATGATTGATTTTTTAAAACCTGATTTATTTTTAGAAGAAATAAAAAAATTAGATAGATCTAAATCATATTATGTTTACTGTAGAAGTGGTAATAGAAGTGGTCAAGCCTGTAAAATAATGGATGATTTAGGTTTTAGAAAAACTGTTAACCTTGTTGGAGGTATGAATGAATGGAATGCAGGGAAAGTGCCACCTATTAATATATAATATAAAACGAAACAGTATTTACTTTTTTTTTTAAAAGTTTTGCCAGCCAAGATTATATAGGGATTTCGATAAAATATTTTATAAGAAAAATCAATATTTTATAGACTTAAATATAAAGAAAGACCATAAACTAAATTTAAAAAATAAAATGTAATGAAAACTAAAATAATAAATAATATATCGATATAAAAGGTTGTTTATAATTAATAAGGTTATTTCACACTTATGTAACAAAAGTTACATTAATTGTAATTTTATTGGTTTATTTTTAAAGATTAATCAATCAAATATTCAAATGAAAACACATTATCAAGTTTTAATTATTGGAGGAGGGACAGCAGGAATAATGACTGCAGCACAATTGCTTAAGCAAAGAAAAACCAACAGTATTGGAATTATAGAACCTGCAAACACCCACTATTATCAGCCAGCTTGGACATTAGTAGGTGCTGGAACTTATGATTTTGATAAGACTAGTAAGCCTATGTCATCTATAATTCCTAAAGGAGCTAAATGGATAAAAGACAGAGCAAAAGGATTTGATGCAGATAATAATAAAGTACACACAGAAAAAAGTGGAGATATAACCTACGACTATCTTGTAGTAGCATCAGGTCTTGCTTATGATTTCAGTTTAGTGCCTGGACTAGGAGAAGCAATGGATAAAGGAGTGGTTTGCAGTAATTACACAGATCCAAAACATACCTGGGATGTTGTAAAAAACTTTAAAGGTGGTACTGCTCTTTTTACACAACCTGCAACACCTATAAAATGTGGGGGTGCTCCACAAAAAATAATGTACTTAGCAGAAAGTCATTGGAAAAAAAGTAATACAAAGTCTAATACTAATATTCTTTTTGCAACGGCTGGAAGCGTCATTTTTGGAACAAAAGAGATTGCAAAAACATTAATGGGAGTAGTTGATCGTAAAGACATCAACCTTAGATTTAATCATAAGTTAGTTGAAGTTGATGGAGCAAACAAAATTGCTTGGTATGAACTTACAAAAGACATTGAAGCAGGCGGTTGTATAGTTATGTCTGGAGACGACGTTAATAAGCATCTCGATGAAAAATTCCAATATAATTATAAGGATGTGAAAGTGACTGTAAAGGATGGTCGCTACGGTATACATTACGATATGCTGCATACAGCACCACCATCAGTAGCCCCTAAGTTTGTAAAAGAATCTAATTTGGTAAATGATGATGGCTGGCTAGACGTAGATCATCATACAATGCAACATAATAAGTATTCAAATATATTTGGATTAGGAGATGTTGCTGCATTACCTACTGCAAAGACAGGAGCTGCCATAAGAAAGCAAGTCCCTATTGTGGTTGATAATTTAGCTTTACTAATTGAGAAAAATAAAATTGGGACAATGTCTTATAATGGATATTCGTCGTGCCCACTTGTAACGGATTATGGTAAAATGGTACTGGCTGAATTTGACTATTCAGGAAAATTTACACCAGATCCAAAATTAAAACAGCTTTTAATCAAAGATAGCTCTAAAGAACACTGGAGACTATGGATGCTTAAAAAATTTATACTTCCATACCTATATTGGAATAAGATGTTGAAGGGACAAAACGTCTAAGGACTTATTCTTGAATTGTAATTCAAAAGGCGAATTTTTCAATAGAGGTTCGCCTTTTTTAGTATAGAATTTTAAACATCCAAAATGACCACAAGTACAAAAGAGCATTGGAATACTAATAACTATCAGCTTAATGTATTTTATAAATTTTATAGTTATAATATCTAATACTTTCAGATATCATAATGGAAAATCCGTAAAGTATCCATCAGTGTTTCAATTCTTAAGTTAATCTCAACTGAATTTCTCTTCTTTAAAAAGCAGCTATGAATAAATTTAATTATAAAGCGACTATCGAACTTGTCTTACGCCAATGTGTTTTTATTATCATAAATATTTATGGACTATCTAAATTATTAGGTGGTCAATTTTATATGAAAGGAAAATTACCTACTGAAATTGCTAATACAACTTTAGGTGAGGCAAGTGGATTTTCATTGGCTTGGACATTTATGGGACATTCATATACTTATATTTTGTTCGTTGGTATTTTTCAACTTTTAGGAGCTTGGTTTCTATTATGGTATAAAACAAAATTGATAGGAGTATTGATTTTATTACCTATAATAGTAAACATAATTGTATTCGATATTATTTTTCTTGATGTATATCCAGCTTTAGCAAATGCCATAATAGTTCTTTTAATGTTATTATTAATTCTATTTTTCAATAGAGAAATAGTAAAAGATCTTGTCATTAAGCTTACTAGCTTTCATTCAAAAACTAGAATTCCTATTAAAAAAAGATTAATCACTTTTGGAATTACTATTCTATTTATTGTATTAATTTTCAGTTTTGATTCATTCATTGAATACTGGCTTGGAGCAAGTACTGAAAAGATAATAGAATAATAAATGGTTACAACACCGTGTATAATTCATTGCTAGTAATAGCCTACTTACGAAAATCCTCTCGGATTTTCTTGGTCGGTAAATATTCACTAAATTAGTTGTTTAAAACACGCTACAAAACATACCAAAAACCGTTAGATTTAATTAAAAAGAACAAATTGCTAATTTGAAAAATTATAGATTGAATTAATGTCTAGTATTAATTACAAAGATTTACTCCCAATAAATGATTCTAAATCTCTAAAAGAAGGGAAATTTAAAAATCTTTCAATAGATGAAACTAATAAATGGAGAAACTTTAAAAACATTACAAAATCTGAATTTATTGCTAATCAATTAGCAAATGAGCAGAATAATATTTGTCCAGCTTGTAATCAGATTATTGAAAGTTCAGAAGGAGTAATTCATCATTTGGATTATGACAGGCTTTGTAAATATTTGGAATGTTTTAGGCTACCTAAACCTACTACTAAACAACCAAACAGAAAATTAAAAACTCCAAAATGCAGTAAATGTCCTGAAACAGATATATGCAAGGAAAAGGTTGTCTTAATACATAACAAGTGTCATTTTAAAATACACATTATTGAAGGTAGAATTAAAAGACCTGAAACTAAATTAAAACAAGAAGACAAACTAGAATATTGGAGAAATTGTCTGAATAAAAATCATAAAGAAATAATACAAAAATCTATTAATCTATTTAGAGAAATAAATCCACAAATAGAATATTCTCTAAAATATTATTCAAGATACATAGCTTTAAAACCTTTGAATATATTAACTTTTAAAAATCATAATGAATACATATTAATTAAAATTAAAAGAGGAAATTTATTTAAGATGAAAGACTTTTTAGAAAGTCGTGGAATTAAATCTGAATTCTTTTATAAAAAAAAGGAATTGTATAGTATCAATTTTTCAGTAAATTTAGAGCAATTCAATGAAAATATTGAATTAATGAAAAAAATCTATAAAACTACTAATGAAAATAACTAAACCTAACACTGTATAAACTTTATTGCTGCTATATTTTTCCTTCGGAAAAATACGCAGGCACAAAGTTATTTAATATTTTGCTTATTTTTAGCATAACAAAAACGCAACAAAGCTTATACCAAAACGTTAGTTAACATAATAGAACTTTTATAAATCAAATGACTTTTACGATAATCACAGAAAATGATGTTTCTCAATGGGACGATCAGACTGGCACTACATACCATTTCCCAAATAAACACCTAAGTACTTTGAATCTATCATTGTTACACTATAATAATACCTTTTAGCTATTAATATACAGTTACTTATACAAGTAACATTTAAGTATGTTTTGTTTAGTAAGTGAATGGTTGGGAGGGGTTTAATAGTCTATTCACATAATCAATAAGTGTTAAACCATTACAAAACTTTACTTTATAAAAACTAGGATTCAAAAAAAACTACTAGTTTTTTTCCATATATAATAAGAGAAGTTTTTACTGTTTTTTTTTGTTAATAACTTCGATTTTTTATCAATGAAAAAATAAATAATTACCTTTACAAATGAATTTTATGGTGACCTATTCGGTTACCTCAGAATGTTAAAGGGCTGAAACGACTATAAATAAAGGCTTTACGGAAGAGGTTCATTTCCCTCTTTCTCCGCATAAGGAAACCCCATAACGAAAGTTATGGGGTTTTTCTTTTAAAGACTTTGACATTTGCAAAATGCCGAATGTAGGCTGTTAAAAAAAAATCTGTCTTTCTTCGCAAAACCCGTAAGAATATGTTATGGGTTTCTTTTTTATGTTTATTTATTCAATTATCTGTTCTACGCTACCACATGATAACATAGCATTTCCGAAATAAGGGTTTAATATTTTTTCTTCTTTACTCAACCAAAAAGCACCTTTATCTGTGTTTGCCATAGGGCAAAATTGACTGTATACTTTTTCTTGAATACCAAAAGTTTCTATCGTTTGAATCAGGTAGTTGGATAAATGTATAAAGTAATTTCTTTGCGCTTTTATATCAGAAGTATTTGAAATGGAAAGGCTAGATGCTTTTATTTCCTTTTTAAAAGTCATCCATTTGGTGTGTGCCTTTTCATCTTTTAATAACTTCATGTTTATCTTAGTTAAACTCTGTAAAACATTTTTTGCTTCAGCTACAGCGTTATTTGAATCATCTTTTACCAAAGCATCTTTCAATTTAATATAATTATTGAAGACGCCTTTTAATTGTAATTTAAATTTCGAAGAAACTTTGAGGCGTTTATTTTCTTTCACTGCTATAATTTCTTTACTCAAATGACTTTCATGACCAGTTGTTTTTCCTCCTTTTTTATTCATCATCGATTTTTTACCTTGTAATTGTGCAGCTGCATCTATTGTAAAAGTACCGTTGGTTACAATTTCGTCTCCATTTTTCAATCCATCAAGAATTTCATATTGTTCACCAATTTGATTTCTTAGCGTAATTTCTCTCATCTCAAAAATTGGTTCAACTGAATTTGTTTTTACATAAACAACCGAATGTTTACCTGTCCATAATACTGCTGATGAAGGAACCAATAGTATTTGCTCTTTTTTGTTTGATGTATTTCGTATTGAAGCCTCTGCGAACATTCCAGGTTTTAAATCACCCTTTTTATTATTTAGTACCACACGTAGTTTTACAGTTCTTGTTGCAGAATTTAGTGTTGGGTCAATAAAATCTACTCTCTCCATAAATTTCTTATTTGGAAAAGCATTGGTTGTTACTGTAATATTTTGCCCTTTTTTAAATAAGTCGATTTGATTCTCATATACATCAAACAATGCCCAAACAGTATTTAAGTTTGTTATTTTTAAAAGTGCTTGTCCTAGCTTTACGTAATCTCCTTGCTTTACCAATTTTTCTGAAACAGTTCCAGTAACGGTTGCATAAATAGGAAAGTTTTGTTGTATTTTTTTTGATGTTTCAATTTGTTTGATTTGATCCTCAGAAATTTTCCAAAAAGCTAATTTATTACGAACAGCTTTGTATAAATCTGGTTGTGCTTCTTTTAAAAGAGCTGCAGTAATTAATTCTTGTTGCGCAGCAATTAATTCAGGAGAATATATGGTTGCTAAAAGTTGTCCTTTTTGTACTTCTTCACCTGTAGAATTGATGTTTAAAAGTTCTATTCTTCCAGAAAAATAACTCGCTTGTACAGCATTCGATTCTTCGTTTTCTACAATTTTCCCTGATAATTTAATTGTAGTCTTGTTGTATGTGCTATTTTCAACAACCAATGTTTGTATGTTTGCCAATGCCATCGCGTTTTTAGTGAGCTTAAATTCATTGGCTTTTAACCCTTGATGATTTGTTTCTGCGGGAATTAAATCCATTCCACAAATCGGACAATCACCTGGTTCTGATTTCATGATTTGAGGATGCATGGAGCAAGTCCACATCTTAGTAGTTTCAGATGTTTCAGGATGATCGTGCACAGTATTTTCATCAGAAGAGTTTCCAAAAAAGAACCATCCTAAAAGTAGCCCTACTGCTAAAATTCCGATATAATTTATATATTTTTTCATCTTACTTTGTTAAATAGTTGATAATTGTTGTTTGTAAATAATAAGCTTTAATGGATTCTATTTTATTGATTTGAAATTTTAATTGAAGTTCTTGAATTTCAAGAATATCATTAAAATTCACAGATCCAGTTTCAAAGTTTTTAAATAAAACCGTTTCTGCATTTGTTGCTTGTTTTAAGTTTTTTACTTGGGTATTGTAATTTATGATAGCTGAATTTCTTGCCTTTAAAGCTTTATCTAATAATGTGATTAAGCGATTTTTTTTATCTTGCTTTTGAGTAATGATTTCTTGTTGCATTAACTCATTTTGTTTTGTTTTTGATTTGTATGTTTTGTTAAATAAAGGAATTGAAATGGTAGCCATTGGCATTAAAATATCTTTTCCGTTATCTGTAAAACTCATATTTGGTCTTTCAGATACAGCGATGTAATCCAATCCAAAGCCAAACATCGGGTTTTGTTCTTTTTTATTTACTAGTTCAGATTTTTCAATAGATTGATAGAGTTTGTCATACTTCAATAATTCTGGATGTAGGTCTAAATTTTCTAGGTTAATTAAATCACTTTCAGAAAGCATTAACAATTCACTAATAGAAATCGGAATGTTTTTATCTCTATTCAATATTTTATTCAGTAAAGTTTGTTCTGCTAAAAATTCTTGTTGTAGCACTTGTTTCGAGGCCGTTAAATCGTTTTTTCGCATTTGTAATCGCAATACATTTACAGCAGAAGCCTTTCCGACTTCAACATACTTTAATAAAATAGTCTCATATTTTTCTAGTAGAGAGATGTTTTCACTTAAAATCTGCTGTTTGTTTTTTAAGGCATACAACGTGTAATAGGATTGTGATATGGACGCAACTAGTTTTCTTTTTTCGATAGCAATATCAACATACACAGCATCCGCTACAGCGTTTTTATAGTTTTTCCTAGCAGTTATTGAACCAAAAGAAGGTAACATTTGATTTGCGGATAGTTTAAAACGCTGCGCTCCAGTTCTTGTTTCTGGTTCACTGACAAATACCCCAACTCCGATTTGCGTATTTGGGAGTGTACTTGCTTCATTTATTTTTTCTTTAGCAACTTGATATTTTAAATTAAATAATTGAATTTTAGAATTTTTTTCCAATCCTTCTTTAATTAAATTTTCTAGTTGCTGAGCATTTGAAAAATTGAAACTCAAAATGCTAACTAGTATGTATAATAGTTTTTTCATTTTAATTCTTTTTTAAGTTGTAACTCTTGTTTCCAGCTATATAAAACCGGAACAACAAATAAGGTGATCAAAGCAATTAGCATTCCGCCAAAACTTGGAATTGCCATCGGAATCATGATATCGCTTCCTCTACCTGTTGAGGTTAGAATAGGTAATAAGGCTAAAATGGTAGTAGCTGTTGTCATTAAACAAGGGCGAATTCTTTTCTCTCCTGCTTCTACAATAGAGGCTCTGATGCTTTTTTTATTCGTTGGCTTATTTCTTTTAAATGTTTGAGTTAAATAAGTGGCCATTACAACACCGTCATCAGTTGCAATTCCAAATAATGCAATGAAACCAACCCAAACCGCAACACTTAAGTTGATGGTTTTTAGCTGAAATAAGTCTCGTACGTTTTCACCGAAAAAATTAAAGTTTAAAAACCAATTTTGACCGTAAAGCCAGATCATTATAAATCCACCGGCAAAAGCAACTGCAATTCCTGTAAAGACCATCAAAGAAGTTGTTACAGAACGAAACTGAAAGTAGAGAATTAAAAAGATAATTGCCAATGCTAAAGGCACAACAATAGATAAAGTTTTCTCTGCTCTAAGCTGATTTTCATAGGTTCCTGTAAATTGATAGTTGACTCCTTTTGGAACAATTAATTCTTTTGAATCAATTTTTGATTGAATTAAAGCTTGGGCACTTTCAACAACATTTACTTCTGCAAATCCATCTATTTTATCAAACAATACATATCCAACTAAAAAAGTATCTTCACTTTTTATCACTTGTGGGCCATTTTCGTATTTAATAGAGGCTACATCACTTAACGGTATTTGATTACCATTAGCAACAGGAATATAGATGTTTTTTAAATCTGATGGATTGGCTCTTAACTCTCTTGGATAACGAACACGAACACCATAACGCTCTCTTCCTTCTACGGTTTGAGTTATTTGGATGCCTCCAATTGCTACTTTAATAATATTTTGCACATCTTGAATAGAAATGCCATAACGAGCTATTTTTTCTCTGTCAATATCAATCAACAAATAAGGTTTTCCAACAATTCTATCTGCAAACACAGCTTCGGTTTTTACACCTTTTACCTGTTTTAAAATGTCTTCTAATTCAATACCAAAATTTTCAATCTGTTTTAAATCTTGCCCTTTTACTTTTATGCCCATTGGCGCACGCATACCTGTTTGCAACATAACCAAACGTGTTTCTATAGGCTGTAATTTAGGTGCAGAAGTAACTCCTGGAAGTTTGGTAACACTTACAATTTCATTCCAAATATCATTAGGTGATTTAATTTTTGGTCTCCAATTTCTGTAAAACTCTCCATTATTATCTTCAATTAATTGTGATCTGTCGATTGAAATCAAAGAAGCATCTTCTGAATTATTAGGATTTGTAATAAATCGGCCATCTTTTAATTCAAAGAAACCTTCGTCGTTTACTTTATAACGCTGTCTTTTTCCATTTTCATTCAACATGTATTCTGATTTATATTGAATCATGTTTTCGTACATAGAAATTGGAGCAGGATCTAAAGCAGATTCTGTTCTACCAGCTTTTCCTACAACGGTTTTAATTTCTGGGATACTGGCTACTGCCATATCTAATTGTTGTAAGACTCTTTTGTTTTCTTCAACTCCAGCATGAGGCATAGAGGTTGGCATCAATAAAAATGAACCTTCATTTAAAGATGGCATAAATTCTTTTCCGGTATTTTTCATGATTAAAAAACCGAAAATAACAATGGCTGTAGGTATTGATAAAAACAAAATTTTATGGTCTAAACACCATCTTAAAATGCGTGAATAAAACTTGATAAAAACTGAAAAAACACTTAACAATCCAAAGCAAATAATGCTAACAAAAATTAGGTTCCAAAAAATACTTTTATCGACTCCTAATGGTCTCCAGTATTCTGCTAATAAGAATACAATTGCTAAAACTGAAATGAGAATATTGACATAATTCGTTTTCTTTTCATTCAGTTTTTCTAAAAGCTTTAAGATTCCTGTAACTCCAAAAGCAATCAATATCAACCCTAGCCAATATCCATATAGAGTAGCTGCAATACCTAAGCCTATTAATAGACCATTGATTAGATAGTTAAAGCTCTTTTTTATGCTTTTCTTTCTAAAAAGAAACGCTGCAAAAGGCGGAATGATAAATAAGGCGATAATAATAGAAGCAGTTAAAGCAAAGGTTTTTGTAAAAGCTAATGGTCTAAATAGTTTTCCTTCAGCGCCAATCATGGTAAAAACAGGAATAAAACTAATAATGGTTGTCATCACAGCGGTAACAATAGCACCAGAAACTTCTGCTGTAGCATTGTAAACAACTGTGTTTATTGGCAATTTCCCATTGTCTTCATCTAAATGGCGAATAATATTTTCTGAAAGTATAACTCCAACATCAACCATAGTTCCGATAGCAATTGCAATACCAGAAAGTGCTACAATGTTTGCATCAACATTGAAAAACTTCATAGCTATAAAAACCATCAACACAGCAACAGGGAGCAACCCAGAAATTAAGATAGACGCTCTAAGATTAAACACCATAATCATAATAACCAGGATTGTTATTAAAATTTCTAAGGTTAAGGCTTCGTTTAGTGTTCCTAAAGTTTCTTGTATGAGTTCGGTTCTATCGTAAAAAGGAACAATCGTTACTTGTGATATGCGACCATCTTTCAATGTTTTCGAAGGCAGTCCTGCACTTAATGAATTTATTTTTTCTTTTACATTGTTGATAACCTCCATCGGGTTTGCACCATAGCGAGCCACCACAACACTACCAACAACTTCTGCACCTTCTTTATCTAAAATTCCTCTTCGAGCGGCAGGTCCTAATGCTACTTTTCCAATGTCTTTGATTTTTATTGAAACGAAATCTTTAGATGTTACAACAGCATTTTCTATGTCAGAAATCGATTTTACATACCCCAGACCTCTAACTAAATATTCAGCTTGGTTAATTTCTATGGTCTGTGCACCAATATCTTTATTACTTTCTTTAACGGCTTTTACAACTTGATTCAAACCAATATTGTATTGACGCATTAATTCTGGATTCACATCTATTTGGTATTCTTGCACATAACCACCAATAGAAGCAACTTCTGAAACTCCACTTGCAGAAGACAAAGCATATTTCACATAATAATCTTGAATACTTCTTAATTCATGTAAATCCCAGCCACCAGTTACGTTTCCTTTTTCATCTCTACCTTCTAAAGTATACCAAAATATTTGCCCTAAACCAGTTGCATCTGGACCTAATGCAGGCTTAACATCGCTAGGTAATAAATTACTTGGCAATGAATTTAGTTTTTCAAGAATTCTACTACGACTCCAATAGAATTCTATATCTTCTTCAAAAATGATATAGATGCTAGAAAAACCAAACATAGAAGAACTACGAATTGTTTTTACTCCAGGAATTCCTAATAAAGAAGTTGTTAAGGGGTAGGTTATTTGATCTTCAATATCTTGAGGAGAACGACCATCCCATTTCGTAAACACGATTTGTTGATTTTCACCGATGTTAGGTATGGCATCTACAGCAACAGGATTGCTAGGTAAGAATCCTGTATCCCAATTGAAAGGTGAATTCACTGTTCCCCATCCTATAAATAAAACGAGTAATAAGACAGATACGAGTTTGTTTTCTATTAAAAATTTGATGCTTTTATTTAGCATTGCTTTGATTTTATAAACGATTAAACTTTAGTGTTTTAGTAAACACAGAATGCAAGAAATTATCCTAATAAGAATAGCTCTGAAGGATAAAAAAATTTATTGTTTAAAAATCAAATTAAATAAGTTTCGTCAAGTTTGTAGAGTTCTTTGACGACAAGAGGAGGACTGTAATCCTTATAAGAATTAGTACTTTCTTTTACAGACTCAAAAAGATTGATGTATGTATATATAAAAGAAGTAATAAATTGCTGTTTTTCAAATGAAATTTTCTCTAAAGACAATTGTAGTTCGTCTTGACCGTCAACAACTATCTGATTATTAGAACAGCAATCACTTTTAATAATAGCACAATCTTCGGTTGATGGGTTTTGCATTTCCATGCCACAACCTTTTGCCTTATGAAAAACTGCAGTTTCAACTAAAGTATCACCACAATAATGCAAATTAACAGTAAACGACATCGTAGAAAATAAGACTACTACGGCCATTAAAATTGAGGATATTTTTTGAAATACTTTTTTCATATGAGTTACAAATGTATGAATTTTTAATTACAACTATTTTGAAAAAAATATGTAGGAGATTTTTTGTTTAAAATAGATACTTTAATAAACCGGTTTTTGTATTTTTAAATAATGGATTTATTCAATCAAGAAAAAATAGTCAATGTTTTGCCTTATGATGGAATCTCAAATTATCATGGCAAGATTTTAACGCAGAGCCAAAGTCAATTTTATTATCAAAAACTACTCTCTAAAATCGACTGGAAAAATGATGAAGCAATGATTTTTGGTAAAAAAATAATTACCAAACGTAAAGTTGCTTGGTATGGAGATACAAATTACTACTATCATTATTCCAATGTTACTAAGCAAGCCTTAATTTGGACGAAAGAATTATTAGAGCTAAAAGAAATAGTAGAAAAAGAAAGCAAAGCAACTTATAATTCGTGTTTGTTAAACTTATATCATTCTGGAGAAGAAGGTATGGCTTGGCATTCTGACGGTGAAAAAATGTTGAAGAAAAATGGAGAAATAGCTTCTTTAACGCTTGGAGCAGAACGCAAGTTTTCTTTTAAACATAAAGAAACAAAACAAAAAGTAGATATTGTTTTAGAAAAAGGAAGTTTGTTGGTGATGAAAGGCACTACACAAACAAATTGGTTACATAGATTACCTTCCACAAAATTGATTAAAACCCCAAGAATAAATTTAACATTTAGAACTATACTTATTTAAAGAATCCGTTTCTTTGTAGAAATAGTTTAGGGCTTTTGGAACAGAACAATCAACAATCTACAAATCTTAATAAGTTTATCAGCAGTAAAGGAATTTGCTCTCGTAGAGAAGCAGAAAAGCTGATTATTGCAGGTAGAGTTACAATTAACGGAAAACCAACAGAACTTGGAAATCGGGTTTTTGATGGAGATGTTGTAAAAATTGATGGTAGAAAGTTACAACCGAAACCAAAAACATTGTACATCGCTTTTAATAAACCGATTGGAATTGTCTGCACCACAGATTCTAAAGAAAAAAATAATATTGTCAGTTATATAAATCATCCAGAGCGTTTGTTCCCAATTGGTCGATTGGACAAACCTTCCGAAGGGTTAATTTTTTTAACCAATGATGGTGATATCGTTAATAAAATTTTGAGAGCTGGTAACAATCATGAAAAAGATTATGTTGTGAAAGTTGATAAGCCAATAACAGATGATTTTCTTCAAAAAATGGCTAACGGAATTCCGATTTTAGGAACGGTAACCAAAAAGTGTAGCATTACAAAAATCAGCACAAATACATTTCAAATTATTCTTACACAAGGTTTAAACAGGCAAATTAGAAGAATGTGTGAATACTTAGGGTACGAAGTGTTGAAATTACAACGAACTCGTATTATGAATGTAAAATTAGGTTCTTTAAAAATTGGAGATTGGAGAGAAATTACCGAAAAAGAATTATCAGAAATTAATGCAATGGTAGCTAGTTCTTCTAAAACTGAGGAAGCATCAGTAGATAAACAAAAACCAAAAAAGAAAACCTCAAAGAAACCGATATTAAAACCTAATGATTTTACAAAGAAAAGTGCAGCGTTTAGAAAAAACTCACCAAAATCTAAACGAAATTCTAATACTTCTTTCAAAAGAAGAAATAGGTAAAATCCTATAGTTTCTTTAACAGTACAATTCTTAAATAACTGTATCTTTGCAAGCAATGAAATTTGACTTAAAAACAACCGACCCAAAGAGTAAGGCCAGAGCTGGAATAATGACTACAGATCATGGTGAAATTGAAACTCCAATTTTTATGCCTGTTGGTACAGTAGGAACTGTAAAGGGAGTGCATCAAACCGAATTAAAGAATGAGATAAATCCGGATATTATTCTAGGAAACACCTATCATTTATACTTAAGACCCAAAACAATTATTTTAGAGCAAGCAGGTGGTTTGCATAAATTTATGAACTGGGATCGTAATATTTTAACAGATTCTGGTGGTTATCAAGTGTATTCTTTATCAGGAAGAAGAAAAATTAATGAAGAAGGTGTTAAGTTTAAAAGTCATATTGATGGTTCTTATCATTTCTTTACACCAGAGAATGTGATGGAAATTCAGCGTTCAATTGGAGCAGATATCATCATGGCTTTTGATGAATGTACACCGTATCCATGCGATTACAATTATGCAAAACGATCGATGCACATGACACATCGTTGGCTAAAACGTTGTATCAACCATTTAGAAAAAACACCCTTAAAATACGATTACAATCAAACATTTTTTCCGATTGTTCAAGGAAGTACTTATAAAGATTTACGTAAGCAATCGGCAGAATTTATTGCTTCTGTAGAGGCAGAAGGGAATGCAATTGGGGGTTTATCTGTTGGAGAACCTGCAGAAGAAATGTACGCAATGACAGAAGTTGTAACGGCTGTGTTACCTGAAGACAAACCAAGATATTTAATGGGTGTAGGAACGCCAATAAATATTTTAGAAAATATTGCATTAGGAATTGATATGTTTGATTGTGTGATGCCTACTAGAAATGCAAGAAACGGAATGTTGTTTACAGCACATGGAAGTATCAATATCAAGAACAAAAAATGGGAAAATGATTTTTCTGCCATCGATGAAATGGATATTACCTTTGTAGATACATTATACTCTAAAGCGTATTTACGTCATTTATTTGTCTCAAAAGAATTGTTAGGAAAACAAATAGCTACCATTCATAATTTAGGGTTTTACCTATGGTTGACTAGAGAAGCAAGAAAGCATATCTTAGCAGGAGATTTTACCGAATGGAAAGATAAAATGGTGAAACAAATGGATAAAAGATTATAATTTGAAAATTATTGATTGGTACATATTAAAAAGATATTTAGTAACATTTGTTTTTACGTTACTAATCTTAATACCAATTGCTATTGCTATAGATATAGCAGAAAAAGTTGATAAATTTTTAGCTTCAGATACGTTAACGCTATTTGAAATTGTAAATGATTATTATATAAATTTTATAATTTACTATACAAATACCTTTATGCCGTTGGCATTATTTGTTGCAGTAATTATATTCACATCTAAACTTTCTAACAATACAGAAATTGTTGCAATCAATAATGCAAGGGTTTCTTTTACACGTTTTTTATATCCCTATTTTATTGGGGCAACATTGGTTACAATTTTGGCATTGCTGATGAACCATTTTGTAGTTCCCAGTAGTAGTAAAGTGCGTAAAAAATTTGAAAATACTTATTTTGAAACCATAAAATATGGTGATAATATAATCAAAGATTTTAGTCTTCAATTAACTGATAGTACTTATATCTTTATTCAGAGTTATGACTTAAAAGGAAATACAGGATATAATTTTTCTACGGAAGTTTATGATGGTAATAAAATAAAATCTAAACTAACTTCAAACTATATAAGCTGGAACAAAAAAGATAGTACGTTTAGATTGTCTACTTATAAGATTAGAAGAGTTTATAAAAATAGAGATAGTATTTTTATGGGAACTGCTCTTGATACCGTTTTTGCCTTTTCTCCAAAAGATTTAATTTATAAGGCTTCATTGGCGCAAGAAATGACTTCAGACGAATTGATAAAATTCATCAATATTTCTAAAAAAAGGGGGGTGAAAAATTTAAATGCACATTTGGTAGAATTACATAAAAGAACAAGTTTACCAATTGCATCTTATATGTTAACCATCATAGCCGTTGCTTTAGCATTTAAAAAGCGTAGAGGAGGTACGGGTGTTAATTTAGCCCTAGGTTTTGGTTTAATGTTTGTTTATATATTTTTCTTAAAAGTTTCTGAAGTTTTAGGAGCAGTAGCAGGGGCAAATTCTTTGTTAACAGTTTGGATACCAAATATGGTTTTCGGTGCACTAGCATTATACTTGTATTATAATGCAAGAAAATAATTTAAAACACTTTTTACAGCTTCATTTTATTGTTTTTATTTGGGGTTTTACAGCCATTTTAGGAAAATTAATAAGTATAGATTCTATACCGCTGGTTTGGTACCGAATGTTGTTGGCTGTGCTCTTTGTATTGCTTTATTTTTTTATAAAAAAGAAACATTTCCTTGTAAATCGTAAATCTCTTTTAAAATTTATTTTAACCGGAACAATTATAGCATTGCATTGGATTGCTTTTTTTGAGGCAATTAAAGTGTCTACGGTTTCTATTGCATTAGTAACAATGAGTACAGGAGCCTTTTTTACCTCGCTCTTAGAACCATTGTTTTTTAAAAGGAGAATAAAAACTATAGAAATTGTTCTCGGATTATTAGTAATTGGGGGGTTGTATATTATTTTCAATTTTGAAACTCAATATGCTTTAGGATTTTTTTATGCTTTGATAGCCTCGTTTTTGTCTGCACTTTTTTCTGTGTTAAATGGATTGTTTGTAAAAAAGAATGATGCGGAAGTAATCTCATTTTATCAATTATTTTTTGGAGTTGTATTTGTAACTGTCTTTTTGTTTTTTTCAGGAGGCTTTACCATTGAGTTTTTTAGCTTGTCAAATTCAGATTGGTTTTATTTAGTTATTCTAAGTAGTATCTGTACCGCTTATGCATTTATTGTTTCTGTCAAAGTTATGAAGTATTTAACTCCCTTTACAGTTATATTAACCATGAATTTAGAACCAATTTATGCAATTCTATTAGCGCTACTTGTTTTTGGAGATAAAGAAAAAATGAAGCCAGAGTTTTATTACGGAGCTTTTATTGTCTTATTTGTTGTAATGTTAAACGGAATCCTCAAAAACAGAAAGGCAATTCATCAAAAAATGAAAAAGAATAAAAATCAAAAATTATAGAACAAAAACAAATTTTATAGTAAGTTTGTAATGTTGTAAATTCAATCAATTTAAATTGATTCAGTTAAAATTAATCAACTATAATATGGAATATTTAGATTTTGAACAACCAATTAAAGAGTTAGAAGATCAATTAACAAAATGTCAGGTTATTGGAGAAGAAAGTGATGTTGATGTTACTGCAACTTGTAAGAAAATTGAAAAAAAATTAATAGCTACCAAGAAAGAAATTTATAAAAACTTAACTGCTTGGCAAAGAGTACAATTGTCTCGTCATCCAAACAGACCTTATACTTTAGATTACATTAGAGCACTTGCTGGCGATACTTTTATGGAGTTGCATGGAGATAGAAGTGTAAAAGATGATAAAGCTATGGTAGGAGGTTTAGGTAAAATAGGGGATCAATCTTTTATGTTTATTGGACAACAAAAAGGATACAACACCAAAACACGTCAGTACAGAAACTTCGGAATGGCAAATCCAGAAGGATATAGAAAAGCTTTGCGATTAATGAAAATGGCAGAGAAGTTTAATATTCCTGTAGTAACATTAATCGATACCCCAGGGGCTTATCCTGGGTTGGAAGCAGAAGAACGTGGACAAGGAGAAGCAATTGCAAGAAATATTTTAGAAATGTCTCGTTTAAAAACACCTATTATTGCTGTTATTATTGGAGAAGGAGCTTCTGGTGGAGCATTGGGAATTGGAGTAGGAGATAAAGTATTAATGCTAGAAAATTCTTGGTATTCTGTAATTTCTCCAGAAAACTGTTCTTCTATATTATGGAGAAGTTGGGAGCATAAAGAAAAAGCGGCTGAAGCATTAAAGCTGACTGCTGAAGACGGCATGAAATTAAAAATCGTAGACGATATTATTAAAGAACCTTTAGGAGGTGCTCATTCAGATAGAGAAGCTACATTTAAAGAAATAGAAAGAGTTATTTTAGCATCTTACGATGCATTAAAAGATCTTAGTGAAACAGATTTGGTAATGCAACGAATGGATAAATATTCTAAAATGGGCGTTTTTAAAGGATAAAAATATAGCAGTTTAAAACAAAAAAAGCAGGAATTAATTCCTGCTTTTTTTGTTTTACCTTTTTAGGAAATTAAATCCCTAGTTCTTTAAATAAAACCTCTAAACTTGGATCAGATGGTCTTGGTGCATTTGCATTTACAATGTTTCCTTTAGGATCAATTAAAATAAATCTTGGAATTCCATAAATTTGATAAGCTTCTGCAAATTTTGTGTCTTCTCCAGCATAGAGTTGAACTCCAGATAAATCTTTATCCTTTACCATTTTTTTCCATTTAGATAGTGCATTATCCCAAGAGCCCGCAGTGCTAGAATTATCAGTAGAAATACTTACAAATTCAATTTTTTTACGAGCATATTTTTTTTCTATTTTTTTCAAAAAAGGGATTTGCGCAATACAAGGTTTACACCAAGTAGCCCAAACATCTATATATACATATTTTCCTCTAAATTCATCTAGTGATGTTTTTCCTCCCTTGTAATTTAAATAATTATTGAATTTTGGAGCTGGTTTCCCTTTGCTTAATGACTCTTCTGTTTTCATCTTTTGCAAAATTGCGGCATGTTGTGAATCGTAATTCTTTTCCAGTAAATTAAATAATTCAGTATTTTGTTTACTGTTTATTCTGACAATCATAGTGTCTATTTCACCATGTAGCTTTTGTAAACTGTCATACCCCTTTTTAATAGAGTTTAGTTCTTTCTTAAAAGCATCTTTTTCAAGCATAAATAATTTGCTTGTATTTCCTATAGCCAAATTGTATTTATACTGATCAATTAAATAGTTGGTGGTATTTGAACCATTTCCAGAATATCTTGTTGTTTGAAAAAACGAATCAGTATTTGCCGTTAGATTTAAATCAAAGCCATTCCTTAAAAAAACAAAGCCATAATTTCTGTTATTCATAACCAATGTATAATAACCAGCCTCTTTTACATGTAGGGTATCTTTAAACGTACCATCTGTATTAATTCTGATTTCTTTCGTGTGCTCTTTACTTCTTAAAGAAAAAACTGTATCAGTTTTATTAATGTTTGATAATTTTCCTGAGAAAGACACAAAACCAGGTGTTTCTTTTTTACAAGAAACAAGTGCAACACACATAATTAAGACAAGTGTAATTTTTTTCATTGATGTACTATTCAAATTTTATGCAAATATAAGTAAATGATGATTGCTCCTTAATTGATGTTAACGTTATTTTTTTCATAAAAAAAACCGAGCAAATTGCTCGGTTTTTTAATTATTCTTCTTTTTGCTCTTGAGGAGCTTTCTTTGCTTTTTTTACTTTAATTGTTAAGGTGTTTGTTTTGGAATTTAAATCCATTACAATGGTATCACCTTCAGACAATTTAGAATTTACAATCTCTTCTGCTAAAGCATCTTCAATATACTTTTGTATAGCTCTTTTTAAGGGTCTTGCTCCATATTTTTTATCAAATCCTTTGTCAGCTATATAATCTTTTGCTTTATCGCTTAGTTTTAAGGTGTAGCCTAAATCAGAAATTCTATTGAATAGTTTATCTAATTCAATGTCTATGATAGAATGAATTTGCTCTCTTTCTAATGCATTAAACAAAACAATATCATCAATTCTATTTAAAAACTCTGGAGCAAACGATTTCTTTAAAGCATTTTCTATAATTCCTTTAGCATGTTCATCTGCTTGAGCAACTTTAGAAGAAGTTCCGAATCCAACTCCTGCACCAAAATCTTTCAACTGTCTAGCGCCAATATTAGAAGTCATAATAATAATGGTATTTCTAAAATCAATTCTTCTACCTAAACTATCAGTAATATAACCATCGTCTAAAATTTGAAGTAGCATGTTAAACACATCTGGATGTGCTTTTTCAATCTCATCTAATAAAACTACAGAATAGGGCTTGCGTCTAACTTTTTCGGTTAATTGACCACCTTCTTCATAACCAACATAACCAGGAGGGGCACCAATTAATCTAGAAATCGCAAACTTTTCCATGTACTCACTCATGTCAATTCTTATCAAAGAATCTTCAGAGTCAAACAGTTCTTTTGCTAATACTTTTGCTAATTGTGTTTTACCAACTCCAGTCTGACCTAAAAAGATAAATGATCCAATAGGTTTGTTAGGGTCTTTTAAGCCAACTCTATTTCTCTGAATAGCTTTTACAACCTTAGCAACTGCTTCATCTTGACCGATTACTTTTCCTTTGATCAACTTTGGCAATTCACTCAATCGATTGCTTTCTGCTTCGGCAACTCTATTAACCGGAATACCTGTCATCATAGAAACAACTTCTGCAACATTATCCTCAGTAACTATTTCTCTATTTAATTTAGAATCTTCTTCCCATTGCTTTTGGGCTGATTCTAAAGCTGCTTCAATATTTTTTTCATCATCTCTAAGCTTTGCTGCTTCTTCATATTTTTGTCCACTTACAGCTTTTGTTTTATTAGAACGAATGTTTTCTAATTCTGATTCTAATGCAAGAACTTGCTGAGGAACAATAATATTTGTAATATGAATTCGTGAACCAGATTCATCTAAAGCATCAATTGCTTTGTCTGGTAAGTAACGATCTGTCATGTATCTATTCGTTAATTTTACACATGCTTCAATAGCTTCATCCGTATAATCAACATTATGATGTTCTTCGTATTTTTCTTTGATGTTATGTAAAATTTGAATTGTTTCTTCTACAGTTGTAGGTTCTACAATTACTTTTTGAAAACGACGTTCTAACGCTCCATCTTTTTCAATATTTGTTCTAAATTCATCTAAAGTTGTTGCCCCAATACATTGAATTTCTCCACGTGCTAAAGCTGGCTTTAACATGTTAGATGCATCTAATGATCCAGTAGCTCCGCCTGCACCAACAATGGTATGAATTTCATCAATAAATAAAATGATATCTTCATTTTTTTCTAATTCATTCATCAAGGCTTTCATACGTTCTTCAAACTGACCTCTGTATTTTGTACCAGCAACTAGGCTTGCAAGGTCTAAAGAAACAATACGCTTGTCAAATAATATTCTTGACACTTTTCTGTTAACAATACGTAATGCTAAACCTTCTGCAATTGCAGATTTACCAACACCTGGTTCTCCAATTAACATCGGGTTGTTTTTCTTTCTTCTACTAAGTATTTGAGAAACACGTTCTATTTCTTTTTGCCTTCCTACAACAGGATCTAATTTATTAGCTTCTGCCAAAGCGGTTAAATCTCTTCCAAAATTATCTAAAACAGGTGTTTTAGATTTTTTTACTGGTGTAGCTTCTTTTTGAGGTTGTTGCCCATAAGGGTTTGATTTTTCTTGATCAAACTCATCATCAGAAGGAGTTTCTGCAATTGGATCTATTGACAACTCAGACTCATCAGTATGTAATTGTTTATAGAAAGCTTTAGCCTGATCATAATCAATATACATTTTGTTTAACAACTTTGTTGTTGGGTCATTCTCATTTCTTAAAATACACAACAATAAATGTGCAGTGTCAATAGATTCACTTTGATATAGTTTTGCTTCTAAAAAAGTAGTTTTTAACGCTTTTTCTGCTTGCCTTGTCAAATGCAGGCTTTTTTTCTTCTCTCCCGCATCAGTAAAACTGATTGTAGCAGGGTTTAATTTTTCAATTTTTTTACGCATCAAATCTAAATCAACATCAAAAGCAGTCATTATGTCAATTGCTTTACCTTCTCCTTTTCTGATTAAGCCTAATAATAAATGTTCTGTGCCAATAAAATCATGTCCTAAACGTAAAGCTTCATCTTTACTAAAGGTGATTACATCTCTTACTCTTGGTGAAAAATTATCGTCCATATAATTGTATATCTATTTGTAAATTTAGTAGATTTTTTATGAAAAAATTACAAAAAAAGTGCCAGTTTAAAATTTTTGTCAAATTGGCTTTTAAAAATCGGCTAGAAATACTTGAAAATCAGCCCGATAAACCTTGTTGAAAAATATTAAAAAATGTTGATAACTCTAGGCGGTCAGACAGTGTTTTTTTTGAGTAAAAAGGTAAAAAATTGTATCTTGCCCGTTTAAGAAATTAGTATAAAAATTAATACATAAATATATATGACAGACGGAGAAAAATTGATCCCGATTAATATTGAGGAACAAATGAAATCTGCGTACATTGATTATTCAATGTCGGTTATTGTTTCAAGAGCATTACCAGATGTAAGAGATGGGTTAAAACCAGTACATAGAAGGGTATTGTATGGAATGCATGAATTAGGTATAAAAGCTACTGGTTCTTATAAGAAGTCAGCAAGAATTGTTGGAGAAGTATTAGGAAAGTATCATCCACATGGAGATACTTCTGTATACGATTCAATGGTGCGTATGGCTCAGAGCTGGAGTCAACGCTATATGATGGTTGATGGACAAGGGAACTTTGGTTCTGTTGATGGTGATAGCCCAGCAGCAATGCGTTATACAGAGGTTAGGATGCAGAAAATTTCTGAAGACATGTTGTCTGATATAGATAAAGATACTGTTGATCATCGTTTAAATTTTGATGATACCTTACAAGAACCAACAGTTTTACCAACTAGAATTCCCAATTTATTGGTAAATGGTGCATCTGGAATTGCAGTAGGAATGGCTACAAACATGGCGCCTCATAATTTAACAGAAGTTGTAAACGGTACATTAGCTTATATAGAAAATAGAGATATTGAAATTGATGAGTTAATGAAGCATATAAAGGCCCCAGATTTTCCAACAGGTGGAATTATTTATGGCTATGAAGGAGTTAAAGATGCTTTTCATACCGGTCGTGGGCGAATTGTAATGCGTGCAAAAGCGATTATTGAAGAAGTTAAAGGTCGTGAGTGTATTATTGTTACTGAAATACCATATCAAGTTAATAAAGCAGAAATGATTAAAAAAACTGCTGAATTAGTGAATGATAAAAAATTAGAAGGGATTGCAAATATTAGAGATGAATCTGATAGAAACGGGATGCGTATTGTGTATGTTTTAAAACGTGATGCAATTCCGAATATTATTTTAAACAAGTTATACAAATACACTGCTCTACAAACTTCTTTTAGTGTAAATAATATTGCATTGGTTAATGGTAGACCAGAGCAATTAAACTTGAAACAATTAATCCATTATTTTGTAGAACATAGGCACGAAGTTGTTGTTCGTAGAACAAAATATGAATTAGCAAAAGCAGAAGCTAGAGCGCATATTTTAGAAGGGTTAATTATTGCCTCGGATAATATAGACGAAGTAATCAAAATTATTAGAGCTTCTAGTAATGCTGATGATGCTCGTGAAGCTTTAATTGCTCGTTTTGAATTGACAGAGATTCAAGCAAAAGCAATTGTTGAAATGCGATTACGTCAACTTACAGGTTTAGAGCAAGATAAATTGCGCGCTGAGTTTGAGGAAATTATGAAAACGATTGCTGATTTAAAGGATATTTTAGAAAATGAAGTAAGACGTTATCAAATTATTACAGATGAATTGGTTGCTGTGAGAGATAAGTATGGTGACGAACGTCGTTCTCGTATAGAATATGCGGGAGGAGATATGAGTATTGAAGATATGATTCCAGATACGCAAGTTGTAGTAACAATTTCTAATGCTGGGTATTTAAAACGTACAAATTTAGACGAATATAAAGTTCAGAATAGAGGAGGAAGAGGGCAAAAAGGAGCAACGACTCGTAATGAGGATTTCTTAGAACATTTATTTGTGGGTACAAATCATCAATACATGTTATTCTTTACTCAAAAAGGAAAAGTATTCTGGATGCGCGTATATGAAATTCCTGAAGGAGGTAAAAACACCAAAGGAAGAGCAATGCAAAACTTAATCAATATAGAACAAGACGATAAAGTAAAAGCATTCTTAGTAACTCAAGATTTAAAAGACGAAGAATACATCAATAATAATTATGTAATTATGGCCACTAAAAAAGGTCAGGTTAAGAAAACGTCTTTAGAGCAATATTCTCGTCCAAGAACAAATGGTATCAATGCAATAACCATTAAAGAAGGAGATGAGCTGTTAGAAGCAAAATTGACAAACGGAGAAAGCCAAGTAATGTTGGCCTTAAAATCTGGTAAAGCAATTCGTTTTGAAGAAAGCAAAACACGCCCTATGGGAAGAACGGCTTCTGGAGTTAGAGGAATCACACTTCAAAGTAAAAATGATGAGGTTATTGGAATGGTTGCAGTAAACGATGATGAGAGTAATATTCTAGTAGTTTCTGAAAAAGGATATGGAAAAAGATCTCATTTGGAAGACTACAGAATTACCAATAGAGGAGGAAAAGGTGTGAAAACTTTGAATATTACCGAAAAAACAGGAAATTTGGTGGCTATTAAGAATGTTACAGACGAAGATGATTTAATGATCATTAACAAATCTGGTATCACAATTAGAATGGCTGTTTCTGATTTAAGAGTAATGGGAAGAGCAACTCAAGGTGTTCGATTAATAAATATTAAAGATTCTGATAGCATTGCTGCTGTAGCAAAAGTACAGCACGAAGAAGAAGAGGAAATAGACGAAAATGAAACTGGCACAGAAGTTGACAATTCAGCAACAGAAAGCCAAGAATAAAAAAAGGACGATTAAAATTATTTTAGAATGAAAAGACAAATAGTATTAGTAGTGTTAGGGTTGTTTACAATAACAGCTTTTGCACAAAAAGACGAGTTGAAAACCGCAGAGAAGGCAATTAAAAAACAAGATTTTGCTACTGCTGTATCAGCAATAAACTCAGCTGAAGGATTAATTGCCAATGCAGATGCTAAAACAAAATCTAAATTTTATTTTTTAAAAGGGCAAGCTTTTGGAGGTAATAAAGAGTATGAAAAAGCGGCAAAAGCTTATAACGATTTATTTGCTTTCGAAAAATCGACAGGAAAAGAACGTTATTCAAAAGATGCAATTCCATTGTTAAATACTTTGAAAGATGAAGTAAATAAAAATGGATTTGCTCTTTACGAAGCAAAAAATTACAAAGAAGCTGCAAAAGCATTTTATGTAAGATACACTTTAGATAAAAAGGACACCTTGTTTTTATCTAATGCGGCACAACTAGCATTACAATCTCAAGATTTTGATACAGCTTATGATTATTATAGTCAACTAAAAGATTTAGGCTATACAGGAATCAAAGAAGTTTACGGAGCGATTGATAAAGATTCTAATAAAAAAATCACATTCAATTCTAAAGAAGAAATGAATTTAATGATGAAATCTGGTAAATACATCAATAATTCTATTACAAATTCTCCTTCAAAAAGAAATGATATTTTAAAGAATTTGGTAACCATCTTGACAAAACAGGAAAAAAATACTGAAGCGATCACTCTTGTTCAAGAGTTACGTAAGCAAGAACCAGACAATTTACAATTGTTGTTAACAGAGGCTTATATCTACAATGATTTAAAGCAGCCTAAAAAGTTTGAAGCTTTGATGAAAGAAGCTACAGATAAAGATCCAATGAACCCAGATTTATATTACAATATTGGAATTGTAAATTATAATGAAAAGAATTTTGAGCAAGCTGAAAAATATTTTACAAAAGCATTAGAAATTAATCCAGATTACCCTAAAGGAAATTGGATGTTGGCAAATACACTTATACAAAAAGATGGAGATTTAGTGACGAAAATGAATGCGTTACCAATGTCAGACGTAAAAAATTATTCGAAATATGAAGCAGAACGTAAAAGTTTGTTTAATAAAATATTACCATTTTTAATCAAGGCTGATAAAGAAGAAAGAAGTGAATCAACAGTTCGGATGTTAATTGGAATTTATGATCAATTAGAAAAAAATGATGAAGCTACAGCATTAAGAAAAGTTTTAGAAACGTTAAAGTAATTTTTTAATTATAAATAAAAAACCGAAACAATTTTGTTTCGGTTTTTTTATGCTAAATAATCTTTTTAATTACTCTAAGTTTATGTGTATGTCGTTTAGAATCAACATTATAAATTCCACTATGATCTAATCGGTCTATTCTAACTTTTCCAAATGCATGTATGATGTAATTGTCTTTCATAATGATGCCAACATGGGTAATAATACCTTCATTGTCATCAAAAAAAGCCAAATCTCCAGGCTCACTTTCTTCAATAAAACTTAATACTTCTCCTTGTGTTGCTTGCTCTTTAGCTTGCCTTAATAATTGGTGTCCACAAAGTTTATAAACTAGTTGTGTAAACCCAGAACTATCAATACCAAACGGAGTTTTTCCTCCCCAAAAATGTGGTGTATTTAAAAATAAAAAAGCTGTTTTTATAAGGTATGCTTTGTCTAGTTTTTTATTGATAATTGAACCTTCATATGAGTATGTTTTAGTACCAATATAAGCTTTTTTATTGCTAAAAAAAGGCAAAGTTGCACCAATTGGTATGGTAGATAAACTTCCGTTTTCTTCCTTAAGAAAATCTATAAGCTCACCTGATAAAGTAGCTTTAGAATTAGACAAATCTAAGTATGTTTCTTTTGTAATTTCCTCAAACTGTTTGTTGTCAATAAAACCTTCACAAGAATCAAAATAAATTCTAATTTTACTCCAGGTTTTTCTTCTTTCCAACACTTTAAAATGCTCGCCAAAAAGGACTTGAGAAACCATTTCAGAATCATCTGAAGCCTCAGTTCTTAAAGGAACAATACTTAAATTACAGATGCCGTATAACAAGTTGTTAGTTTTGAGTTATAAGTTTTGAGTTAAAAAATTAAATTTTTTCAATAATTATTGCACTTGCACCGCCACCACCATTACAAATTGCCGCCGCACCAATTTTAGCATTATTCTGTTTTAAAATAGAAGTCAAAGCAATGGTAATTCTTGCCCCAGAAACACCTAAAGGATGTCCTAAAGAAACAGCTCCTCCATTTACATTTACTTTGTCGGATGATAATCCTAGAATTTTCATGTTAGCCAATCCAACTACAGCAAAAGCTTCGTTCAACTCAAAATAATCTACATCCTCAATAGAAATATTAGCTTTTGCTAATGCTTTAGGTAACGCTTTTGCTGGCGCGGTTGTAAACCATTTTGGTTCATGTGCTGCATCTGCATATCCTTTAATTTTGGCAAGTGGAGTAATATTTAATTCTTTTGCTTTGTCTGTAGACATTAAAACCAATGCAGCTCCACCATCATTTATTGTTGATGCATTCGCAGCAGTAACGGTTCCGTCTTTTGTAAATGCAGCACGTAAAGCAGGTATCTTTTCCATTTTTACGTTTTTATATTCTTCATCTTCAGAAAAAATAATTGGTTCACCTCTGCGTTGTGGAATTTCTACAGGAACAATTTCATTTGCATATTTTCCTTCTTTCCAAGCATTTGAAGATCGATTGTATGATTCGATTGCAAAATTATCTTGGTCTTCTCTAGAAAAATTATATTCAGTTGCACATTCATCAGCACAAACTCCCATTGCAACTTGTTCATAAGCATCAACCAAACCGTCTTTTTGCATTCCATCTTCCATAGTAATAGGACCAAATTTAGAGCCTGTTCTTGCATGTTGATAATGTGGAATCATACTCATGTTTTCCATACCACCAGCAATTACAATTTCTGCATCACCCAATGCAATAGTTTGTGCAGCCAACATAATAGATTTCATTCCTGATGAACACACTTTATTAATGGTTGTACATGGAACTGTATTTGGTATTCCAGCAAAAAGTGCTGCTTGTCTAGCAGGTGCTTGTCCTAATCCAGCTGAAACCACATTCCCCATAAAAACTTCCTCTACCATTTCTGGCTTTAAATTGATTTTATTTAATGCCCCTTTTATGGCAATAGCTCCAAGTTTCGGAGCAGGAATAGAAGATAAACTCCCCATAAAACTACCAATTGGTGTTCTGGCTACTGATACAATTACTACTTCTTTCATGTTTATATATCTTAAATGTTTTGTACATTACTATTATATTGCGAAAATAACCAATTTATTGTGATCATTAAAATATAAGGAGACCATTTCTTGAACAAAGAATAAAGTTAAATCTAATTTTTGCCGAAGAAACTATTTAAAGTAAGTTTGTAATAGTGTTTTAAGCTACTAAAATTAAATGAATGAGTAATTTTATAAATAAAGTCTATAAAAATAACGCGATAGTTTATAAAGTGCTATTGTTTTTAATAGCGGTAGTCTCTATTGTATACTTATTTCCAAAAGGAGGTCAGTTTAAATACGATTTTAACAAAGGCAAACCCTGGCAATACGATAATTTATATGCAACATTTGATTTTTCTATTCAAAAAAGTGATGAGGAAATCAATCAAGAAAAGGTAGAAATTACAAGAAACAACAAGCATTATTTCGAGTTTAATAAAGCCACTGTTTTAGACATTAAAACAGCATTTACAAACAAAATAAATTACATTCAAGCTAACGATTCTATAGACTCGCAACAGATGTTGCGTTTAATTTCTATAGGAAATTTTGTTATCGAAGAGGTATATAAATATGGATTCATTGATGAAGCGAGTCAGGGTAAAATTTTTAATGAAAATGAAATTATTTATCTGCGAAAAGACAATGAGGTAGAAGAAGTAGCATATAATAAATTGTTGATTTATAAAGAAGTTCTACAATTAATTACAGAAAACATCAAAAGCTCTCCTATAAGCTATTCAGAAAACAAACTACTAAACACCTTAATAGAAGTGTTAAAACCAAATGTTTTCTACGATGCAACTTTTACCCAAAAAGCTTTTGAAGAATCGTTTAAAAATATTTCATATACCAAAGGGTTGGTAACCTCTGGTGAATTAATAATTTTAAAAGGAGATATTGTTGAGGGCAGAAAATATGAGATTTTAAATTCTCTAAAAAAAGAGTCAGAATCTAAAGTTTGGACAGAATCTAATTACTTATGGATTGTTTGTGGATACACAATCTTAGTGTCATTAGCCTTATTGATGTTGTTACTTTTCTTAAAAAAATTTCGATTAGAAATTTACAACAACAATAATAAGGTAACCTTTATCTTTTTTAATGTTTTCTTAATGATTTTGATACAGACATTGGTTATTAAATACAACTCAGAGTACTTGTATATTGTTCCTTTGAGTATACTACCTATTGTCTTAAAGGCCTTTTTTGATCCTAGATTAGGTCTGTTTGCCCATGTATTAACAGTCTTGTTATTAGGATTTATTGTGCCCAATAGTTTTGAGTTCATTTACCTACATATTATTGCTGGAATCGTTACTATTTTAACAGTTTCTGAATTGTATAAAAGAGCCAATTTGTTTATTTCAATTGGGCAAATTACCCTTATTTATATGGTTACCTATTTTGCCTTTTCAATAATAAAGGAAGGAAATGCTTCTCAAATAAATTGGGGTTATTTTATGCTGTTTTCTGCAAACGGATTGTTATCCTTTTTGTCTTTGTTCTTCATTTATATGTATGAAAAAATATTCGGATTGGTTTCAGACGTAACTCTTTTAGAACTGTCTAATACAAATACAAAGCTGTTAAGAGAGTTAAATGAAAAAGCTCCAGGAACCTTTCAGCATTCTATGCAGGTTGCTAGTTTGTCAGAGGCCGCTGCAAATGAAATCGGAGCAAATTCTATGTTGGTAAGAACAGGAGCCTTATATCACGACATTGGTAAAATGTTAAATCCAATGTATTTTATTGAAAATCAATCTACAGGAGTTAATCCACACAACGATTTATCTCCAAAAGATAGTGCTCGAATAATAATAGATCATGTAATTAAAGGAATTGAGTTAGCAAAAGAAAACAGATTACCAGACAGAATAATAGATTTTATAAGAACACATCATGGTACAAGTTTGGTGTATTATTTCTATAAAAAAGAGCAGGATTTGTATCCAGAAGAAAAGGTAAAAATATCAAAATTTAAATACCCTGGACCCATACCTTTTTCAAAAGAAACAGCAATATTAATGATATGTGATGCAGCTGAAGCAGCTACAAAAAGTATTAAAAACCCAACTGCGCAATCAATTGACGCCTTAATTGATAAAATTGTAGAAAAACAAAAATCTGATAATCAATTTATTAATTCTGATATAACTTTTAGAGAAATAGAAAAGATAAAAAAAGTTGTAAAAAAGAAATTAATGAATATGTATCACTTACGAATTGAATATCCAGATTAGGCTATAATTTTTTATGAAAAAAAAGTAAAAAATGTTGTGAAATTGTATTTGTAGTCTTACATTTGCACTCGCAATTTTTAATTAATACTTAAGTATTGTTAAGGAGAGGTGCCAGAGTGGTAATGGAGCAGATTGCTAATCTGTCGACGGGTAACTGTCGCCAGGGTTCGAGTCCCTGTCTCTCCGCAAAATTTGCAAACTCGGAGTGTAGTGCCGCAATAAATGTGGGGTAAACTTCACTCAGAGAATTAAGAGTAGAAAAAAAAGTATAGATTTTTAAAATCATATAGTTTTTTTTAAAACTCGGGGTGTAGCGTAGCCCGGTCATCGCGCCTCGTTTGGGACGAGGAGGTCGCAGGTTCGAATCCTGCCACCCCGACAAAGTAAAAAGTGGAGTTTTTGTAGAAAGTTTACTTTTCTTAAAAAAACGTAGAGGTTTACTAATTAAAGTAATTTTAATTTGTAACAAACTCTAATCAGGATCAATAAAGTTAATCCTGCCACCCCGACAAAGTTGTCGTAACAACTATAAAACTACGGGCTCTTAGCTCAGCTGGATAGAGCACCTCCCTTCTAAGGAGGCGGTCGAAGGTTCGAATCCTTCAGGGCTCACTTAAAGCTTCACAGAAATGTGAAGCTTTTTTGTTGTTTACTACTTCCGTATTACTTTTCTATATCTACAAAATTAATAATGTTTCAATAAATTGTATATTAGATACAAATTCTTTTGAATTTTGTTAAGAGGAATAATAAAAAATTATATTTGTTATATTTTTATTGATGTTGAAAATACCATACTCTTTTAATTTCTGTATAATTTTATTTTTAGTGCTGAATTTTTCTCTCAGAACATCAACAGTTCGAAACTAAAAAAAAATAGAATTCACTTCTTTTAATGGGTACAATATTTCTAATCCAATATCATCGATTTATGACGATAAAGGATGGTTATGGATTTTAGGAGAAAACAAACTTACAAGTGAGTTTGTAATAGGAGATAGAGAAATTATACTACAAAGGTTTGATGGAAATAATTTTTTTACACTTCAAATTCCATACAAATTCAAGAATAAAATCACAAGAGGTGGTTTATTTAAAAAAAAAAGGTGGTTTGTATTTAAAGCTTTGGTTTAACCACAATTCAAAGGCGCAACTGTTTTTTATTGATGTAGAAACATTGCATATAGAAAAAGTATTAGCCTATGATAATTTCATTAAAAATAGACATACAAATCTTTATTATTATTTAGAGGATACGACAAGAATAATAGTTACTCACGAAGAAAAACTATTTAGTGCTGAGTTAGATGGATTAAACATTAAAATGATCGAGTCAATTAAATATGATAAGCCTAATAAATCTCTTTTTATACAGAGTATCAAAACTTTTGGTGATAACATAATAGATTGTATCGAATCGGATTAATATTTCTGCAGATGTTTCATATAATGTACAATTAGCTGAAGAAACCAAACTGTATTTTGGGTTAAAATTAGGTGGAGGTTTTTATAATGTAGATTTAGCAAATGTGGTTACTCCATTTCCTTATCCAAATTTCTCTGAAAATATCAATGCCTTTAATACACACTTAGGTTTTGGGGTGTATGTAGTAAATCCAACGTTTTATTTTACAGCTTCTACACCCAATTTTTATAAGAGAAAACATTGGTAAAAATAGAACCACAGAAAAAACAAATTTCTATGTTGGAGGTGGATATCATTTTAAAATCAATGATAATTTAACGTTAACGCCTAGAGCTATGATGCATCTTTTAGGAACATTTGAAAACTCGTATGATATTGGAGCTTCAGTAGAGATACAAAAAAAGTTTACTCTAGGTACAAATTATAGAGTTGATGAGATGATTACTTTCTATGGATTATTTGATGTTGTAGAAAATTTAAGATTTGGTTTTTCTTACGATACGATTACTTCTAGTTTTGGCGCTTCAAATTTAAATGGCTCTTTAGACATTATTTTAAAATATCGATTATAAAGCAACTTGTTGACTCTTAATACAATAAAATAAATCCTTACTAGAAATAGTAAGGATTTATTGTTTTCTATATTTTTTTTCATTTTTCATTTTTATATCAAAAAAAAAATTACATTTGAAAACTTATTAGTAAGTAAAATGTTATGTTTTTCTTATTTCGTAAATGCTTATTCTTGGGAAGAAAATAAGTATTTAGCATTTTGGAAATGCGTCGAAAAAATTATGGTTTTTCCCAACACTCTTTTAAATATACAGCAGTTTTCTAAACTGCATGTTGTATATTTAAATATAAGACAGTGATATTTTCTTTTTAATTAAGTTATCTTTATTAAAGCAATAAAAGCTATTTTGATAGGTTAATTGTATAAATTTTTTTAAAAAGTAAATGAATACCAAATACACAGATTTAATAGAACAAACATTTGATTTTCCTCAAGAGGAATTTCATACAGAAAACAACAACTTATTTTTTCATAACATAGATTTAGCCAACTTGGTTGAGCAATATGGTACGCCTTTAAAGTTTACCTACTTACCAAAGATATCTGAGAATATACAAAAGGCACAAAATTGGTTTAAATCATCCATGAAAAAGCACAACTACAAAGGAAACTATTTTTATAGCTATTGCACTAAAAGCTCTCATTTTAAATTTATTTTAGAAGAAGCATTAACCAATACCATTCATATAGAAACCTCTTCTGCCTTTGATTTAGATATTGTAAAAAACCTAAAAGCTGAAGGAAAAATAAAAGAGGATACTTTTATCATATGTAATGGTTTTAAACGTGATCAATACATTAAAAATATTGGAGAATTACTAAACTCTAATCATAAAAATTGTATTCCAATAATTGATAATTTCGAAGAGCTTTCTTTGCTTCAACAAGAAACAAAGAAGAAGTTTAAAGTCGGAATTAGAATAGCGTCGGAGGAAGAGCCAAAATTTGAGTTTTATACCAGTAGATTAGGAATTGGGTATAAAAACATTGTTCCTTTTTATGAAAGAGAGATTGCAGATAATCCTCAGGTTGAACTTAAAATGTTGCATTTTTTCATCAATACGGGTATTAGAGATAATGCTTATTATTGGAATGAATTGTTAAAATGTATCAGTGTTTATATCAAGCTTAAAAAAGCTTGCCCAACATTAGATAGTTTAAATATAGGTGGCGGATTTCCAATTAAAAACTCATTGGCATTTGAGTTTGATTATCAATACATGATTGATGAAATTATCAACCAAATTAATGAAGCTTGTAAAAATGCCAATGTAGATGTGCCAAACATTTTTACAGAGTTTGGAAGTTTTACGGTAGGTGAAGCAGGCGGAGCTATTTATGAAGTTTTATACCAAAAAAAGCAAAACGATAGAGAACGTTGGAACATGATTAATTCCTCTTTTATTACTACATTACCAGATTCTTGGGCAATTAATAAACGTTTTATTATGTTACCTGTAAATAAATGGAATAGGCAATATGAACGTGTTTTATTAGGAGGTTTAACCTGTGATAGTGATGATTATTACAATTCAGAGCAGCACATTAATGCAATTTATTTGCCTATTTATGAAAAGGACAAACCCTTGTATATCGGTTTTTTTAACACAGGGGCATATCAAGAATCCATTGGTGGTTTTGGAGGTCTACAGCATTGTTTAATTCCACACCCTAAACACATTTTAATTAATAAAGACCATAAAGAAAAAATAACAACCAAAATTTTTAAAGAACAACAAAAAAGTAAAGAATTATTATCAATATTAGGATATGAAAACTAGTAGCACTTACGCAGGAATCCCTGAAAATTATTCAAAAATCGAGCAATCAAAAATTGTTTTAATTCCTGTGCCATACGACGGTACAAGTACATGGCAAAAAGGAGCCGATAAAGGTCCAGAAGCATTTTTAGAAGCTTCAGAAAATATGGAGTTGTATGATATAGAAACCGATTCTGAAGTTTACAAAGAAGGTGTTTTTTTAGCAGATGCAATTACAGAAAATTCAACACCAGAAGCCATGGTAAATGCCGTACATCAAATAACAAAACAATACATCAATAAAAATAAATTTGTAACTGTTTTTGGAGGAGAACATTCAATATCAATTGGTACTATTAGAGCATTTAATGAGTGTTTTAATAATTTAACAGTGTTGCATATTGATGCCCATGCAGATTTACGTAAAGAATATGAAGGTTCTCCTTACAATCATGCCTGTGCTGTTTATGAAGCAAATCAAACAACAAATTTAGTACAGGTTGGAATACGAAGTATGGATGCTTCTGAAAGAAGTCTAATGAATCCTGATAAAGTTTTCTTTGCTCATGATATGGCAGTTAATGAATATTGGATGGATGATGTAATAGATCAATTAACAAGTAATGTTTTTATTACATTTGATTTGGATGCAATAGATCCTTCTTTATTACCATCAACTGGAACACCAGAACCAGGAGGGTTGTTTTATTACGAAACCTTAGAATTTTTGAAGAAAGTTTTTGAAAGTAAAAATGTTGTAGGATTTGATATGGTAGAATTATGTCCAAATCCAACAGAGAAATCTTCAGATTTCTTAGCAGCAAAATTGTACTATAAAATGTTGAGTTATAAATTTATGTCTAATGATGATACCTATGATACAGACGAATTGGTAAATTCTGACAATCCATTTAGTAAATTATCTAAATTTAAAAATGATGATGATGAATTCTAACAAACCAATTTCAGAGTTTATAGAAAAGTATTTTTTACATTTCAATGCAGCTAGTTTAGTAGATGCGGCAAAAGGGTATGAAGTACAATTAAATCAAGGCTCTAAAATGTTAGTTTCTTTAGCGGGAGCAATGAGTACGGCAGAATTGGGTAAGATATTTGCAGAAATGATTCGTCAAGATAAAGTGCATATCGTTTCTTGCACAGGTGCAAACTTAGAAGAAGATGTGATGAACTTAGTAGCACATTCTCACTACAAACGGGTTCCTAATTATCGCGATTTAACACCGCAAGAAGAGTGGGATTTGTTAGAAAAGGGATTGAATAGAGTTACTGATACCTGTATACCAGAAGAAGAAGCATTTAGACGTTTGCAAAAACACATTGTTAAAATTTGGAAAGATGCAGAAGCAAATGAAGAGCGTTTTTTTCCACATGAGTTTATGTATAAACTATTATTATCTGGAGTTTTAGAAGAGTATTACGAGATAGATCTTAAAGATTCTTGGATGTATGCAGCAGCAGAAAAAAAATTACCAATGGTGGTTCCTGGATGGGAAGATAGTACTATGGGAAATATTTTCGCTTCGTATGTGATGAAAGGTGAATTAAAGGCTACTACCATGAAATCTGGAATTGAGTATATGACCTTTTTAGCAGATTGGTACACAGAGAATTCTAAAAACGGAATTGGATTTTTTCAAATTGGAGGTGGAATTGCAGGAGATTTTCCAATTTGTGTAGTTCCAATGTTATATCAAGATATGGAAAGAACAGATACGCCATTTTGGAGCTATTTCTGTCAAATTTCAGATTCAACAACAAGTTATGGTTCCTATTCTGGAGCAGTTCCAAATGAAAAAATTACTTGGGGAAAATTAGATATTGATACTCCAAAGTACATTATAGAAAGTGATGCAACAATCGTTACTCCATTAATATTTGCTTACCTATTAAAAATGTAAATTATGAAACGTGTTATTGTAGATTACGCTAAACTTACAACAGATATTTTAGATTTACTTGTCGAAAAATACCCTGATGGTTATGACTATGCTGATATCATTTCTTTTAAGAATGCTAAAGGAGAAACGATTAAAGCTGTAGAAGTTAAAACAGAAGACACTGTATTTTTAGTGAAAATCAGTTCTAAATTAGAACAAACGATGGAAGATTATGCAGAAGATGAAGATTCTTTTGAAGAGGCTGATTTAGAACTAAATGAAGAAATTGAAGAAACTGACGACGATTTTTAAATCAATTATATTATGAATTCATTATTTCATTTATCGTTGCCTTGCAAAGGAATAGAAAGTACTAAAAACTTTTATGTACATATTCTAGGAGCAAATTTAGGTAGAAACACAAATCAATGGTTAGATATTGATTTGTATAATCATCAGATTACTTTTACCAAATCTGGTGATTTTAATTTTGCTTTTAAAAACTATAAATTTGAAGGCACAATTTTACCTTCTTTCCACTTTAGAGTTATTTTATCAAAAGAAACTTGGACCAATCTTTATGAAAAGTTACAAGCATCAAAAACCATTTATATAGAAAAAACTGATTTTTTTAAAGCATAAAAATGGAGAGCATGTTTCGTTTTTTGTAAAAGACTCAAACGGATATATTGTAGAGTTTAAACACTTTATCAATCAAGAAACAATATTTTCTTAAAAATTGAGCTTTGCAATTTATTTGTAAGGCTTTTTTTCTTTTACCTTGTACTTTTTCTTATTTTTATCATCAATTCCTTTTTAATGATAAAACGTATCTTTTTTTCTATTTTCATTTTACTTTTCATTTCAGTAGTCTATTATTTCTTTTTTAAGAACAAGAGAAAAAACAATAAGATAGAAATTGTACAGAAAGAAAAAATACTTGACTCAACATTAAATACAAAACGTATATATGTCGATTATTTGTTTCCTGCATTCAACAAAAATCAAGTTGTTAACCATACCAAATATACCTTTTCATATAGTGAAAAAGATGAACAAGCAGAGTGGGTAGCGTATAAATTGTTTAAAAATTCAGTAAATAATTCTATCAAGAGAAAAGATAATTTTAGAGAAGATTTAAATGTTAATACAGGTTCGTCTACCTTAAAAGATTATAAAAACTCTGGATATGATAGGGGACATTTAGCTCCTGCAAAATCTATGTCTTTTAACGATGTAACAATGAGTGAAAGTTTTTACATGAGCAATATGAGTCCACAGAAGCCATCATTCAATAGAGGAGTGTGGAAAAAATTAGAAGAAGAAGTAAGAAGGTGGATTCCACTTAGTGATTCTTTATATGTTGTAACGGGTCCAGTGTTAAAGAATCCATTAGAGAGAATAGGGGAGAACCATGTTACGGTTCCTAGGTATTATTATAAATCTATACTTAGGTTTAAGAATAAAGAATTATTTGGAATAGGGTTTTTATTAAAAAACGAAAAATCAAATAAAAGCATTACAAGTTTCACTGTTTCTATTGATAGTATTGAAAAACTTACAGGATTAGATTTTTTTCACCAATTAGACCTTACTACTCAAAATCAAGTTGAAAGCAATTCTAATGTTGAGTTGTTTTTACAAAAATAAAGCTCGTTTTAAAACGAGCTTTATAGTATTTTATGGAAAATTGAAATTTAAACTTCTTCTCCTTTTTGAATTTTTTGAGCAACTTCTTGTACTTTATCTAAAACTCTTAACAAGTTTCCGCTCCAAAGTTTTTCAATCTCTGCTTCTGTATATCCTCTTTTTACCAATTCTACAGTAACATTTAATGTCTCTGAAGCATCGTTCCATCCAGAAACACCACCACCACCATCAAAATCAGAACTGATTCCAACATGGTCAATTCCCATTTTCTTTACCATATAATCTATATGATCAACAAAATCAGAAACATTTACAGGATCAAATTTATCTGGATTTTCAGCCATTTTATCTTGAGCTAATTTTCTAATTTTCATGTATTGCTCATAATAAGCTTCTTGTGCTTTTTCATCTAATTTTCTTGCATCGGCTCTAGACATCATGGTAAAACCTTGCTCTTTTGCAATTTCTTCCATAAAAGCAGTAGCTGCTTTGTTATAAGCATTATTTTTCTCTGTATTTACATAAGCATTAAATGCAACAGTTTGTACAACTCCGCCATTTTCTTTTATCCACCCTAATTGCTCATCATCTAAATTTCTACTATGATTACACAAGGCTCTTGCAGAAGAATGAGAAGCAATAATCGGCGCTTTTGTTAACTCAATCATGTCTTTCATAGAAGATTTAGCAGGATGAGAAACATCAATCATAATACCCCATTTATTCATTTCTTTGATAACTTCTTTACCTAAAGGGCTAACTCCACCATGCAACCATACGTCATCTTTTTCACCGGTATTAGAATCACATAATTGGCTATGACCATTATGAGATAAAGACATATACCTTGCTCCTAAATCGTAAAATTCTTTTACTCTTTTAATATCTTTTCCGATTGGATACCCATTTTCGATACCAATCATTGCCACTTTTTTACCAGAAGCATAAATTCTTTTTGCATCCGCAGAAGTAAGCGCTAATTCTATTTTATCTGGAGCTATTTCTTTGGTAAGTCTATGAATCGCATCAAATTTAGAGATGGCATTTTTGTAAGCTTTATCAAAGCCTTCATCAGTTAAATCTCCTTGACCTGTATACACTATAAACCAAGAAACATCTAGGCCACCTGCGATCATTTTAGGAAGATTTACTTGGTTTCCTAAATCTTGAGTATAATTTTTATCAGCTGTAAAGTTTCTAACATTGATGTCATTATGAGTGTCTAATGTCATAACTCTTTCATGAATCCCTTTTGCTTTAGCTAATAATTCTGCAGCCATAGTTTCATCATTTTTTTTTGTTTCTGTTTTACAAGAAACTATTATCAGTAGTGAAGCTACTAAAAGTTTTAAATTTTTCATTGGAAAATTGATTTTGGTTATTTTATCTTAATAAAGTGATAAATATAAAGATAAAATTTTGATATAGAATTGTAAACCTTAGCTATTTAGAGGTTAAAAAACTGATTCTATAATTTAATCCAACGCTAAAACTAGTGCTATTCAAATTACCACCTCTTGCTTTTACTCTTCCAACAGAAGTTTTAAGGCTTAATTTATCATTTAAAAGATAATTAAATCCAATGCTTGGTTTAAAAATTAAACCTTGACCTGTGCTAATACCTCCACCACCAGCAGCTCCAGCTAAAAACTGAGTAAAAATTCGGACTTTATTATTAAAAAGAGGGTTTGTTTGATATCCAACCCCAACAAGTCCTTCTGCATAGGCTCCAGCATTACCAAAGTTAGCAAAAGAAGTATGACCAGCTAAATATACATATTTATTTAAGTATAGGTTTACTTGTAGAGTAACTTGATGTAGGTTTTCAATTGGTTGTAACATGTGTTCAGCATCAACATACATTTCTTGACCAAAAGAAATCTCTAAGCCTTTAAATTTAGCAGAACTATAATAGGTATTATTTTTTTGCTTAATTCCTTGTTGATGTGCATAATATTTTAACCCGAAACCTAGAGTTGAGCTTGTAAAGTGTTGATTTGGATTTAGTAAATATCCTTTATTAATAGTTATATAAATATCATTTAATAATTGTTGCTCTAAAGAAATATCAGGATAAATTAAAACACCACCTCCAGTATCTGCGCCACCACCACCACCAGCTCCAATAGCAAATTTTGTTAAAATATTGGTTCTGTTTTTGTTGAATGAAAATTTATAACCTCCACCGATAAATAAATCCATATAACCTCCTCGAATTCCATGATACGCACCGTCAGCTCTAAAATAAGCAAACCAATTATCTGAAAAATACGAAGCAATTTCAAATCCTACAAGACGTATAGTTTTGCCATTTAATGAAGTAAAATCGGTAAACTGAGAATCACCATAAGGACTTAAGTTGTCGAGATGGATTAAGAAAGATATTTTCTCTGCAACAGAATCCCATTGGGTATTTTTTAATTTCTCAGTTAGAAAATAGTTACCTCTATTTTTGAAATTTGTATACTCATAGGATAACGGAATTTGAATACCCAATCTAAATTGACTACTCGTAATGTTTCCTTTGTCAAAAAAATTGATATAACTATATCCCAACGTTGTTGAGAAATTTTTGAATTGATAGCCTAAATTTACATGAGGTAAAATAAATGCACCACCTCCATCTTTCGCTCCAGCTCCACCGCCGCCGCCAAAATGAAATCCTGAATCTATAAATAATTTATCTGTGATGTTTTTTTTAATTCCAAGATTAAAACCTAGCGTAAATAAACCTCCTCTTTCTCCATTTACAGATCCATAAAAGCCTAGACCTGTATATATAGATTTGTTTAATAAAAGATTGTAATGAATTCCTGTTAAACCCATGTTTTTTTCTGGATTACCTAAGTCATCTAAAGGCATTTGTATGGAAACATAATCTAGGTTTACAAATCCGGTTTGACTAAATTTTTCAGGTATTGTTATATGCTCTTGAGAGAAAACAATTTGAGATTGAATAAGTATCAATAAGAATGCAAGAATCTTTTTCATTAGATATTAAATTATTTTTGTTGGATTTGCATAAATAGTCATTTTATTAGTTCTACTAAAACCAATGAGACAAATTCCGAATTCCTTTGCATAATCTATGGCCAAACTAGAACAGGCAGAAACCGCAACAATAATTCCGATTTTAGCAAAAAAAGCTTTGGAAACGATTTCATAAGAAACACGACCACTAACCAACATGCAATAGGCATTTGGTAAATTATTTTTTAGTATTAAATCACCAATTACTTTATCTACAGCATTGTGTCGACCAATGTCTTCTTTTATTGATAAAATTTCATAATTTTTATCAAAAACCGCTGCAGCATGACTACCCCCAGTTTCTTTAAAAGTATCTTGTAGTGAAGACATTTTTAAAGACATTTCTTTAATTTTATTTGAAGAAAAAAATTGATTGTTTTCAAGTGCAGTTCCTTCTAATTTTATGTCATTTAGATCTTGTTTCCCACAAATTCCACATGATGAAACCGATAATAGTGTTCGTTTATTTAAATATCCTTTTCCTAGTTTTTCTTTAGGGATGTTTACATTAATGATAGAAAATCCATTAACTTCTTCTTCAATAATTTCAAAATGTAAATTTTCTGTTTCTTTATAGATGTCTTCTGCATATAACAAACCTCTAATCAACTCAAAATCATTTCCTGGAGTTCTCATAACAACGGTATAAGATTCAGTATTGATATTGATTTGCAGTGCTGCTTCAACTACAATTCCGTCAGAAACTTTAGACTGTTTTCCTTCAGAGACGAGAATTCCATCGTACTTGAAAAACGATTTATTTTTTAGATTATATTCGCTCAAAATCTACCGCTACAACTTTATACTCTGGCGTCATGGTTTCTTTGTCACCAACACTTCCAGTAATAATATTTATAAATACTTCGGGTTGATGAAAAGTAGTTCTTAACACACCACGTTTCACATTTTTAGAATATTTAATCGGAATGTGCACACTTCCTCTATCTGAGAATATGCGAACCGTTTCGTTGTCTTCGATCCCTTTTTTGATGGCATCTTTCGGATTTACCTCCAGTACATCTTTGGCTAATATTTTTTGATTATCCGTTCTACGTGTCATGGTTCCAGAATTGTAATGTTCTAATTCTCTACCTGTAGTTAAAATAAATGGGAATTTTTTTCCGTGTGACACAATCTCAGGTGATTCTTCAAAATCAAAATGATGAAATGTTCCAATTCCTTTTTTAAATTCACCACCAATATGCAACATCTTTGTATCAGTTCCGTCTTCTTTAATTGGCCATTGCAATCCGTTTTCACCTAAACGTTCCCAAGACAATCCTTTCATAAACGGAATTACATCCGCAATTTCTTCAATCACTTTTGCTGCATCATAAGTCAATCCTGTTGGTTGATTATACCCTAAACGACTCATAATATCAATAATTATTTGTCCGTCAGGTTTGGTATTCCCAATAGGCTCAATGACTTTATTTACACGTTGAACGCGTCGTTCTCCGTTAGTAAACGTTCCGTTTTTTTCAAAATAAGAAGAAGCGGGTAATACAACATCTGCCATTTCTGTAGTGGCTGTCATAAATAATTCTTGAACAACTATTAAATCTACATTTTCAAATGCCTTGATACTATGATTGGTATTTGGATCTGTCATAATGGTATCTTCACCCATTATATAGAGCGCTTTGATTTTACCTGCAATGGCAGCATCTAACATTTCTGGAATCTTTAAACCATTGGTTGTAGGCATTTTTTCAATCCCATATTTATCTGCATAATATTGTTGAATGTCTAATTTTGTAACGTCTAAATATCCTGCTCCTTGGTGTGGCTGAACTCCCATATCCGCAGCCCCTTGTACATTGTTTTGTCCGCGTAACGGGTTCAATCCAACACCGTTTCTTCCAATATTACCTGTCATCATTGCCAAGTTAGAAAGCAGCATTACCGTTTTACTACCTTGGAAATGTTCTGTAACTCCTAATCCATGAAACTCCATTGCTTTGTCCGCAGACGCATAGCCATGAGCAGCTTTACGTACCAAATCTTTATCTACTCCAGTAAGCTCTGAAAGTTCATCCATGTTTAAATTTTCTACATGAAATTTGAATTCTTCATATTTTTCAGTGTGTAACTCTATAAAACTGTTATCAACTAAATCATCCATAATGATGTAATGCGCCATCATGTTTAGGATAGCAACATTAGTTCCTGGTCTAATTTGTAAATGATAGGTTGCTAAATCTGCTAAAGTTGTTTTGACTGGATCTACTACAATAGAAGTTACCCCTTTCATAAAAGCTTGCTTAATTTTTGCACCAGTTACAGGATGTCCTTTTATAGGATTTGCTCCAAATAAGAAAATAGCATCGGTCTGTTTTAGATCTTCAATTGAATTCGTTGCGGCTCCAGTTCCGAAAGATTGCTGCATTCCCCATGCAGTAGGAGCATGGCATACACGAGCACAACCATCAATATTATTAGTTCCAACAGCAACACGAATCATTTTTTGCATTAAATAATTCTCTTCGTTGGTTGCTCTTGAAGAAGAGATTCCACCAATAGAATCTGGGCCATAGGTGTTTTTGATGTCAACCAATCTTGTAGTAATATAATCATAGGCTTCATCCCAAGTTACTTCTTCAAATTTTCCGTTTTTCTTAATCATCGGTTCCCGTAATCGTTCTGGATGATTGTAAAACTCAAAAGCAAATCGACCTTTTAAACAGGTATGACCTTCATTTACCTCAGCTGTTTCAGGTGCCTGAATTCCTTTTATTTCTCCATCAATTACCGAAACTTCTAACTGACAACCAACTCCACAATAGGTACAGGTAGTTCTTACAGTTTCATCTGCAATTAATGTTTTTGTTTCATATTTATCTGTCAAGGCTTCTGTCGGACAAGTTTGTACACAAGCGCCACAAGAAACACAAGCAGATTCGTCAAATGAAGTATCAAATCCTTTGATAATATTAGTCGCAAATCCACGACCAGACATTCCTAAAATCATTTCACCCTGAATTTCTTCACAAGCTCTTACACAACGAAAACAATTGATACATTGTGATAAATCTGATTTTATATAAGGGTGCGCTCTGTCTTCTTCAATATCTAAATGTGTTTTCCCTTGTGGATAACGCACATTCGGAATTCCGATTTGAGCAATGGTTTCTTGAAAAGGTGTTGCTTTTTTGTTTTCTGGCGGAAATACTTTATCTGAAGGATAATCTGTTAATACCAACTCCACAATATTTTTACGAAGACGTTTCATTTTATCAGTATTGTGATAAATGTATAAACCTTCTCCAACTGGTGTATGACATGAAGCCATGGTTCTTGTTGGACCATCTTTTTCACGTGCAACTTCTACAGAGCACACTCTACAGGAGCCAAAATTCTCTAGACGATCGTCTTGACACATAGTCGGAATTGCATCTTTATTGCTTTCAATTCTTCTTACAAATTCTAGAATGGTTTCTCCAGAATTAAATTCATAACCAATATTATTTATAAATGCTTTCATGTTTCTAGTTGTTTGTAAAATATCCTTTTAATTCATCTTGAAAATATTGCAATGCGTTTTTAACGGGTAATGGAATACCGCCACCTAATGCACATAACGAACCAATTTCTAAGGTCTCTAATAAATCATCAAATAATACTTTGTCTATTTTGTAATCAGAATTTTGTGCTTTTTGCAACATTTCCATTCCTCTGTGAGAACCAATTCTACACGGATAACATTTTCCGCAAGATTCATCTGCAGTAAACTCCATTAAATGTTCTAGGAATTTAATCATTGGGAAATCTACCGGAATAGAAACAAAACTTGCATGCCCTAATAAAAAACCATTTGTATTTAATGATTCAAAATCTAAGGTCAGTTCTTTGATTTTATGCATAGGTACAATTCCACCTAAAGGCCCACCAATTTGCAAACCTTTTATTTCAGATTTAAATCCCCCACCAAAATCATCAAAAATAGTTTGTAAAGGAGTTCCCATTTCTATTTCATACATCCCTGGGGTATTGAAAAAACTATCGAGTGACACTAATTTTGTTCCTGTAGAAGCCCCTTTTCCTAGTGCTGCATAAGCATCACCGCCATTTTCTAAAATCCAATGAATATTTGCAAAAGTTTCTACATTGCTTAACACCGTTGGTTTTCCGTACAATCCGTATTGTGCTGGATAGGGTGGTCGAACTCTTACTTCTGGACGTAGTCCTTCAATAGAACTTAATAAAGCAGTTTCTTCTCCACAAACATAGGATCCTTGTCCGCGAATAATTTTAAATCTAAAGTCACCAATTAAATTTTTATTTTTTATTTCTTGAATGGCATCATCAACAATTCTAATTGAATCTGGATATTCACCACGGATATATAAAACACCAGTATTAGCTCCCACAGTTAAGCCAGCCATATACATACCAAATAATACTTTATGCGGTTGATGCTCCATTAAATACATGTCTGAATACGCTCCAGGATCACCTTCATCGGCATTACAAACAATGTATTTTTGTTTGTTTTCTTCTTTGATAACAGCATCTAATTTGAACCAAAACGGAAACCCTGCACCGCCACGTCCTCTTAAATTTGATGTTTTTAATTGCTGAATAGTATGTTGAGGATTCTCTTTATGTTTTTCTGCTAATTGATAAAAAGCTGCTACATCATCTATTGTAGAAGTTAAAATAGGAGTACTGTTGGTAGCTACATTATACCTGTTTTCTTGATATGTTTTCTGTGAAATAATAGCATCAACTTCTGCTGCTGTTGAAGCATTGTAGGTTTTATCATCATACATAAACGCATTGTTAGTATGACAGCGTCCAACGCAAGCAGCATGCCCAATTTCATCGGCATTAAAATGCGATTCTAAATTTTTATTTAAGTTGTTTTGAGAACGAGCAACCATACAAGCTGTCCCAGAACAAACATGTACTTTTTTATTTTTATTAGTCTCTCTTGTGAAATCATAAAAAGTACTGGTTCCTAAGACAACGGAATCATCAACCATAAATTCTTTTGCAAGCTCTTGAAGCTCTTCTTTAGAATTTTCTTTTTGAGATGCTATTGCTATATTTTCAAATAGGTTTTTTTCTAATTCTTTTCTAGATGATAATGTTCTAATATTTTTATTTGCCATGCTTTGTTTTATAAAAGTCTAAATTTAATAAAATATTACAACTAAGAATACAACTAGACTATTTTTATGGATAGTTTTTGTGTATAATTTTTAGAAATAAAAAAAGCCTTGAAAAAATCAAGGCTTTTGGCATGTTTTATACCCCTAAAAATAAAACATACAATTTGATGTTTGATTATGTTAAACATAATGTAACTACCACAAATATAATGAATAATGCAAACGAATAAGTATATCGAACCTATTTTGATAATAAATTGGTGATAATTGCATTTTAAATTGTTAAAAAACCTGTGAACAAATAAGCACTTTTAAGTTTTCGTTTTTTAAAGTTGTAAAAAATAAGTATTGAGAACCACCATCTTTTATTTTTGTTTTTTTTCTAATTTGAGAGACTGTTTCTGGAAAATTTCTAGTCGTTATATTTGCCTTATTTTCTTTTAAATATTTTTTAATTTCTTTTTTATTGTAATGACAACTATTTTCAATTAAGAAAGTTCTTCCTGGAAATTCAATGAGTGTATTCGAAGTATATAAATGAGAATGTGGATGTAATTTTTCTACATTCAATTGATTGCTAATTTCGTGAAATCCACCAGATTTCAAAATGGCAGAATTGGGCTCGTAGATATATTTTTTAGGTTCACTATAATTGGATAAATTTATTTTATTATATTGAAAATCAAATAATTGTGTATTTTTTTTCGTATAGTTTATTGTTTTGATTTGTATACTTTCTTTAAAATTTTCCTCTAAAACAAATAGCAATTCTTTTACTTCATTGGCTACTGCCACAACATGAATTTCTTTTACAAAAATTAATTCTTCAATTGTTTTTGAAAGATCTAAAATGGGTGAGTTTTTAATGAGAATTTTTTTTGACTTAGTAAATAATAGCTCTAAATTTTCTGGAATATTAGGTGTACAATCTTTTAATAAAAACACTTTATTATTACTATTATCTCTTCTTGAAGGATCTATATAAATCCAATCGTATTTTTCAGAAGTGGTTTTTAAAAATTCAATTCCGTCTCCAGAAATTAGGTGAATATTGTCAATTTTTAATTGTTGATAATTATTCTTAACAATTGTTGATAAGTTTGGATTAACCTCACAATGAGTTACTTTAGTTGCTTTTTTAGAAAAAAATAAAGCATCCACACCAAAGCCGCCCGTTATATCTATAACAGAATCTCCTGTTATTAATGATGATTTGTAGCTTGCAGTTATCTCTGAAGAGGTTTGTTCTATATGAACTTTTGCAGGATAATAAATATTTTCTGTATAAAACCAAGTTGGTAATTTTTTCTCACATTTCTTCTTAGAAACTATTTGAGTGGCTAATTCTTGGACAGAAACGTCATCAAAAGGACTCCCTTTAAATAACAATGTAGGAACATCTGTATGTAAATGCTCAGTAATAAATTGCTGAACGCTAGAATGTAATATAGTGGGATTCAAAAAAATAAGGTTTAGATGTCTTTTGTCAATGATTTGACAATTTTATTATCAGCCAAAAACTCTTTTAAAATCACCTTTAAAGCCGTGTATGAAGGAATAGCTATGATCATTCCAATAACTCCAAATAAGAGTCCGCCTATAATAATAATTAAGAAAATCTCTAAAGGATGCGACTTGGTGGTTTTAGAAAATATAAGTGGTTGACTTCCAAAGTTGTCTACTATTTGAGCAATGAAATAACCAATCATAACATACATTGTAGTTGGTAATATTTCTGTTTGGAAATCTTGTCCTAAATTACTAGACATCGATAACAAAAACATAATAACTGCACCTATCATTGGTCCGATATATGGAATTAAATTCATCAACGCACATAAAAATGAAATTACAATTGCATTTTTAATTCCGAAAATCAATAAAGTAATGGTGTAGAGTACAAACAAAATAGTTATTTGTAAAACTAATCCAATAAAATATCTAGATAGTAGGTTGTTGATGATTTCAGTTGAATAAGAAAACTTCTTTTCACTTTTCTTAGGTAAAACAGTAAGAATAGCATTCATTAATAATTTACTGTCTTTCATAAAGAAAAACGAAATAAACAAAACAGAAAATAAGCCAGCACTTAAAGAACCTAAAGTATTGACAACTGAGTTTAATAAATTAGGAATTGCTTGAAAACTCGATAAAAAATCAATATTTTTTAATTCTGACAATAAATTGATGTTTTTAGAATCAAAGTAATTGTTTACTTGATTAATTACATTTTGTAAGTTTTGCTGAAATTTATCTGACTGTAATAAGGATAAACTGTCTCCTTGTTCTATTACCAAAGGAATAAACATTCTGATTATTCCTACAAGTAAACTTAAGAGAATAATCATGGTTGTAATTACTGCTACTGTATTTGGAAACTTTAATCTTCTTTTTAAAAAACGAATTATTGGCCTAGCAATTAACGATATCACTGCGGCAATAATGATGTAAACAATTACAGATTGTATGAGATATAAGAAATAGAGTAGTAGGGCAATTCCTAAAACAATTGCTATTGCTCTTAAAATTCCGTTAGAAATGTTTTTCGAATCCATACTGTAAAGATAGCTTTTAATTATATGCTTTTACATCTCCCATATTCAATTTACTTCCATTAGAAAATGTATGATTCTTTGGTAATAATGTTCCAGACTCCGTTTCAATCCAATCTTCCCAAGTAGCAGGAACTTGATCCATTTTCAAACTTGGAACCGTCATTAAGAATTTTACAGGTAGAAAGTCGTCATTTAAAACCCAAATATAAGAATCTCCAGGAGTTGAACCTCCTGTAGTGTATTTTACTTTTAACGCCTCTTTTCCTTCAATTTGAACTAAGGTTCTAAGTATTCCAGGCTCAAAAAGTTTATGTGGACCAACCAACCAAAAACTATCGTTATTAAAGATGGCTTCTGCTCTTTTAACCAATTTTTCTTTATCTTCTGTACTTTCCTTTCCATCTATAAATAATGTACTTTTTTCTAAATCATTTGGATGTAAGATTACAGTGTTATTATCCCATTTAACCTCAATAATGTGTTTTTGTTTATCCCATTTAAAAAAACGTTTCCCTCTAAAACTCCATTCTATGTAACGGGTGTTTTTGTAAGCTTCATGCTTTAGTTTTTTTAAGATTCTGTTTGCCAACATGTCTGCTTTTGGACTAGAAGCTTTAACATCTCCCATATTTAATTCCATTCCAAATAAACTAATAGAATGTTTTGTTGGTAATTGAAAGCCTGCTTCCGTTTTTTTCCAGTCGCTCCAAGAAGCCTCAACACCGCCAATCGGAATAAGATCTGTCCACATTTTAAAACTCGTTGGAAACCCATCATCATTTAAAATCCATAAATACGAATCTCCTGGAGTACTACCTCCAGTTGTATAAGTGATTAAAAGCGCATTTTTATTATTGTGCTTTACAATTCTTCTTTCTACACCAACATCAAAAATTTTAAAAGGAGCGACCAACCAAAAACTATCATTATTAAAGTATTCTGTAGCTTTTTGAATTAATTGCTGATTTTCTGTTTTTGTATTTGAAACATACACAACAGATTTTTCTGGTTCTTTAGTATTTAGCAATACTTTATTTTGATCCCAAGAAACTTCAACTAAATTTTCTGTTTTATTCCATTTATAAAAATGGTTCCCTCTAAAACTCCATTCTAGAACTTCAGCATTATTGTATGCTTCATAGTTTAAAACATGCATCATTTTAGTCGCTAAAGCCTCTGCTTTTTCACCTTTAATTCCTGTAGGTAAAGGTTTATCATTTACTACATAAAAAATAGCACCTACAATTATTAGCAATGCTACTATTATTCCTAATCCTTTTAAAATTTTTCTCATCTAATAATCGCTTTTTCTTAGAAAGTTAATTTACCACTATTTATTTGCATTGTAATAATCTAGTATGTGTTTTGGTATTTCCATGTCAGTGGGTAAATCTTTATCCGGAACTGGATAAGTTGCTGTTTGTTTTATAGGCATTAAACCTGCCCAGATAGGTAGATCTATATCTTCTGGCTCATCTATAACACCAACATCTCTAATTTTTGCAGAAGCAGTTTCGATGGTCATTTCTACAAGCAGTGTTCTATCAAATTCTTCTTGTGTCATTGCTCTTATAGCATCCCAACGACCAGGCATCATATGTTCCATAAAACAAAGTAAGCCCGCATTTTTTTCAGCTGGGTCTTCTACTTTCTTTACAGTGCCAAAAAGTGTTGCCGATCTATAATTTACAGAATGATGAAATCCAGATCTTGCTAAAACCAATGCGTCTAAATGCATTACCGTCATGCTCATTTCTTTTGCTTCTAACAAAGACAAAAGCATTCTGTTTGCTTGAGATCCGTGTAGGTATATTTTATTATCCTTCCGGCCATAAGCCATCGGAATTGAAATCGCTTTTCCTTCAAAAACATAACTCACAAAACCAATAAATCCTGCGTCTAAGATAGAATTGATTTTTTCTACATCATAGGAAGCTCTTATATGACCCCTTTTTACTCTATTCAATTTAGATTTAGAATATTCTTTCATCTTTATATATAACGTTCTTTAATGATGTTTGTATGATGCATATCATGCCCAAGCACTATGAATGCTGCTGCTCTAGCAGAAACAGCTCCTCCATTTGCATTTCCAACAAAACCTAAGTTTTTTTCTGACAAACTTTTTAATAATGAAATAGAATAATTTCTATTAGCAGTAAACTCTTTCAACAATTGTTTTTTTGTTTTTGAATTAGCTTCTGAGGGAATTATATAATCATCTTGGTCAAATCCAGCTAACTCGGTTTTGTCATTTCTTGCAATTCTAAAACAACGATACATAAAAATACGCTCTGTATCTATTAAGTGCTGAAACACTTCACTAACACTCCATTTTTCAAGTTGATAGCGATAGTTTAATTTATCTTCAGGAATGGAATTAATTAAATCTTCCATTATTTTTTTATCTTGATAATACCCATCAATTAGCTCAGTATTATCATCAATTAAGTTGAGGTATCCTGTATAATATTCGTTGTATTCTTCTTGTTGTATTTCAGACTTTGTCATGGTTGTTTTTTTATAGTCTCAAAATTGCAGATTTACAAAGACATATCAAAAGGATTCTTTGATTATTACTGTTGATTTGGAAAAATTTTTCTAAACTTTTTAGGGATTTCCTTTGTAATGCAGATGTTTTCTTTGGTAAACGGATGTGTAAATTCTAAACGAGAAGCGTTTAAATACAATCCGTTTCCTTTTAAAATCAATTCTTTATTGCCATATTCTTTATCTCCTAAAATTTGATTTCCGATTTCTGATAGATGAATTCGTAGTTGATGTTTTCTACCTGTTTTTGGTACTAATTTCACCAAATTTAAAAACTCAAATCGCTCTGAAGGAACGGTTTCTGTAATTTCAAAAATAGTTTCTGATTCTTTGTTGTCAATTGGGGTATTAATTTTTCCAAATGTCTTCATTTCACCAATACAAATGGCATGATAGGTTTTTTGTATTTCTTTGTTTTCAAATAATTGACTCAATAGTGTAATTGACTCACTTGTTTTTCCTATTAATAAAACTCCAGAAGTAGGATAATCTAATCGATGTATAGGTTGTGGTTTAACAGCATCAAGTTGACTACTTTTTTGTAAGTTTTGTGTCAACGCATTTGCAATGGTCACAAATTTATTTCCGCTTACTAAAATTCCGGCTGGTTTGTATATTATAGCCAAATAATCATCTTCAAACAGGACTTCTAAAGGGAGTTTTAATCGTTTAAAATCTGTTAATGTATTTGTAGAAAATAATTCGATAATTTCCCCACCCTGAATAAAAACACCTGTTGAAGCAAGTTTGCCATTTACAAAAAGTAATTCTTTTTTAATTGCTTTTTTGATTCCCGATTTAGTGGGAATTGTGTTAAAAATACCCACAGCATATTCTTGTAATCGAATTGGTTTTTCGAGAACAATTGCAATATGAGTTTCAACCAATTGCATTTATTTAGCAAATAGTTGACTTATGTCTTTAAAGGCTTTAAATTCTAATGCATTATTTTCTGGATCTGTAAAAAACATAGTTGCTTGTTCTCCGACTTTTCCTTTAAATCGAATGGTAGGTTCAATCACAAATTGGGTATTTATTGCTTGTAATCGTTTCGATAAGTTTTGCCAATCTTCCCATGTTAAAACAACGCCAAAATGCGGAACGGGAACATCGTGTCCATCTACAGGATTTGTAACAGCTTCTTCATTAAAATATCCATCTTTTTGATGAATAACTAATTGATGTCCAAAGAAATTAAAATCTACCCAAGATTCAGAACTTCTTCCTTCAGTACATTGTAAAACGTCTCTATAAAAAGCTCTGCAGATTTCTAAATTTGTAACAGGAATTGCTAGGTGAAAAGGTTGTATCATTGTTTTAGTCTTATAGGTTCAAAGGCTCAAAGGCGCAAAGTTGCAAAATGGTAAATATTTTTGTTGTCAGTTCGCGTGTCAGTCACGTTTAAGCATGATGTATCGAGAACATTTATTAACTTTAAAAATAGATTTTTAAGAGATCTCGACTCCGCTAGAACTGACAATTGATTATTGATTGTTGATTATTGTTTATTGTTCACTGATTAAAACCCAACAGCAGCATCATCTCCACGAGGATCTGCGCCACCTTCTAATTTTCCGTTTGGCAATACTAAAATAGCATCTACACGACCAATAATTAGGGAGTTTCTTTCAATAATTTCATATCCTAATTTCTTTAAATTTGCTTTGGTAATACTATCAAATCCGTTTGGTTCCATTCTAACATTATCTGGCATCCATTGATGATGAAAACGTGCTTTGTTTACAGATTGTTGCATTCCCATTTTATAGTCTAATACATTTACAATATTTTGTGCCACAGATGTAATAATTGTTGATCCTCCAGGAGTTCCAACCACCATTTTCAATTTACCATTTTCTTCAACAATTGTTGGAGTCATTGAGCTTAACATTCTCTTTTCTGGAGCAATTGCATTTGCCTCAGAACCCAACAATCCATATACATTTGGTACACCAGGTTTTGCGCTAAAATCGTCCATTTCATTATTTAAGAAAAACCCAGCACCTTTAACTAAAACTTTAGATCCATAGCCAGTATTAAGAGTTGTGGTTACAGAAACTGCATTACCAAATTGATCAATAATAGAGTAGTGGGTAGTTTGATCACTTTCATACCCTAAAATTTTTCCGTTAGAAACATCAGTAGATTTGGTTGCTTTGTCCCAAGAAAAAGTACTCATTCTTTTTTTAATATAAGAGTCAGCAATTAAGCTATCAATAGGTACATCTACAAAATCAATATCTCCTAAATAATTTGCTCTATCTGCATACGATCTACGTTCTGCTTCTGTTAATAACTGAATGTATTCTGTAGAATTGTGTTTAATTTTTGATAAATCATAATGTTCAATAGATTTTAAAATTTGAGCCAAACAAACACCACCACTTGCAGGTAATGTCATTGAAATAATTTTATGTCCTTTATATGTAAACTCAATAGGAGTACGCCAAATAGCTTTGTATTTTGCTAAATCTTCTAAAGAAATAATTCCTCCTAATTCTTTTACATAGTCTACAAAAAGCTGAGCCGTTTTTCCCTTGTAAAATCCGTCTTGACCATTGTCTCTAATTCTTTCTAGCGTTTGTGCTAATTCTTCTTGTTGTAATAAATCGCCTTCTTTCCATTCTTTATCAAACAAGATTTTATAATTGTTTGCTTTTTGAAAACGAGTACGAGTTCCGTTTAAAGATCTTGCTTGTTTTGCAGTTACTCTAAAACCATTTCTTGCTAAATCTATTGAAGGTTGAATTAACTCTTCAAAAGGTATACTTCCGAATTTTTTATACACTTCAAAAATTCCAGCTATTGATCCCGGAACTCCAACAGAATGAACTCCAAAGCTACTTTTCTCAGGAATCACATCTCCTTTTTCATCAAGATACATATCTCTACTAGCAGTTAATGGTGCTTTTTCTCTAAAGTCTAACGCTCCAGTTTTTCCATCTTTTGCACGATATACCATAAATCCACCACCACCTATATTACCAGCAACTGGATATACAACAGCTAAGCCTAATTGCGTAGCGACCATTGCATCATAGGCATTTCCGCCTTTCTTTAAAATATCAGAGCCAATTTGTGAAGCTTCTACACGTGCAGAAACTACCATTGCTTTTTCCGCAATTAAGCCGGTTACTTTATCTTCTTTTGTAGCTGTACAATTAGCGAATAGAATTGTAATGAATAGAATTGAAAATAATTTTTTCATGATGTTTGGTTATAATTGTTTGAGTTCTTTTAGTTTTTGGTTGTAAAAGATACGTAAATCTTTAAATAATTGATGAATTATGAATTACGAATTTTAAAAATGGAAGTTTATTCACTTTCAATCTGAATATTCATAGTGCTATGTTTACAAGTTTGAAGACAACTCCTTTAATTTTTGTTTAGAAAATAACCTCAAATCTTCAAAGAAAAATGTAAAATCTTCTTCAAATTCTTTGTGTAAGTTTTGCAAATCTTCTACAGCCAAGTGCATTTGAGATTTTTGTTGGGTTCTATTGTTCATTCCGTTTAACACTTTTTCAATTCCTGCTATGTATTGATAATTGTATAACCAATTGTGTTCTATCATAAAAGGCAATAAGTGTTGCGTTTTTTTTGGAAGAATTTTAAAATGATTCTGTAATAATTTATACACTGAATTAACAAAAGTTTCTAAAGGTATATCAGAATAACTTGTCCAGTTTCTAGCTAAATAATGATCATAAAAAATATCAATGATTACCCCTTTGTAATGCCTGTATCTGGGGTGCAATCTCCGTTTGCTTTTCCGCACAATTGTATGTGTATCTGTAAAAGTGTCAATTTCTCTGTGTAATAAAATTCCTTTTTGAATCTCTGGATGAAAATGGGTGAAATTATTTCCGGGTATGTGATCGGCTATAAAATTACCCATTAAAATATGGGTGTTCTTTTCAGACAGGTATAAGTGAGCTAAGAAGTTCAAAAAAGGTTTTGTTTTGGAAGTTAAAAGTAAACAAAAAACGACAACTAAAAAGCTGTAGCTTACTATTATGTAAGATTTGTACTTTCATTTACTCATTAACAGTAATTCCTTTCCTAAAGAATTATGAGTACAAAAAAAGCATCGTTACGAAACGATGCTTTTAAATAGTATATGGATTCCTGCCAGAGTTTATCTTGAGCGGAGTCGAAAGGCAGGAATGACAAGTATTATGAATTCAACATCACAGGCATCACCAACATGGTAACTTGTTCTCCTTCGTCTGTTCCGTCAATAGGGGTTAAGATTCCAGCTCTGTTTGGTAACGACATTTCTATTAAAATATCATTAGAGTTTAAGTTGGTTAACATTTCGCTTAAAAAACGCGAGTTAAAGCCTATTTGCATGTCGTCTCCATGATAATCGCAGCTCAAACGTTCGTCTGCTTTGTTTGCATAATCTAAATCTTCAGCAGAAATATTCAATTCTGTTCCTGCCATTTTCAATCTAATTTGGTGTGTTGTTTTGCTAGAGAAAATAGACACACGTTTTACAGAGTTTAAAAAGGAAGCTCTATCAACCGTTAATTTATTTGGATTCTCTTTTGGGATAACCGCTTCGTAATTTGGATATTTTCCGTCAATCAATCTACAAACCAATACAAAGTTGTCAAATGTAAACTTTGCATTTGAGTTGTTGTATTCTATAGAAACATCATTATCAGAACCATTTAAAATTCCTTTTAATAAGTTTAATGGTTTTTTTGGCATGATAAATTCTGCACTTTCATTGGCAGTAACATCCGTACGTGTATATTTTACCAATTTGTGGGCATCAGTAGCCACAAAGGTTAAACTCTCTGGACTAAACTGAAAAAATACGCCGCTCATCACCGGACGTAAATCATCATTACCAGCAGCAAAAATGGTTTTAGATATAGCATTTGCTAATATATCAGACGGAATAACAGTGCTACTTGGCGCAGCTAAAGAAACTGCTTTTGGAAATTCATCACCACTAAAAAATGCCATATCGTATTTTCCTTGATCAGAACTGATTTCAATAGTGCTTTCACCTTCCGTTTTAAATGTTAAAGGTTGGTCTGGAAATGTTTTTAAAGTATCTAATAATAAGCGTGCAGAAACAGCAATAGACCCTTTTGAGTCAGATTCTACTTCTACAATAGCACTCATGGTGGTTTCTAAATCTGATGCAGAAACTTTTAATTCGTTTTCTGACAATTCAAATAAGAAATTATCTAAAATAGGTAATGTATTGTTACTATTAATTACACCTCCAAGTACTTGAAGTTGTTTTAATAATTGCGAACTTGATACTATAAATTTCATTAATGTTTTTTTAAGGTAAAGACTAAAAAGTCAACTACTTCATATTTAGATTTTCAAAAAAGATATGAGCTACAAATATATTCTAAATAAGTGATTTTAAAAATATATTTATCAACAGTTTTTAACGGGTTTTTAATGAAGTAAAGAAACGTTATAATTATGTTAATGCTTTTTGAAGAACACAGACCGTTGTATATAAATACTATATTTGTTTTGACTTTTTAAAGACATTTTAATGAAGAAGTATACCTATTTCACAATTGTTTCACTGCTTTTTTCGGTGCTAATGCTTGCACAAAAACCTCAAAAATTATCTTCGAATCAGATTTACGAAAAAATACAGAAATTAAATTTTTTAGGATCTGCATTATACATTGCTGCGCATCCAGATGATGAAAACACACGCTTAATTTCATATTTGTCAAATCATGAAAAAGCGAGAACAGCTTATTTATCTTTAACAAGAGGAGATGGCGGTCAAAACTTAATTGGTCCAGAAATTAGAGAGTTATTAGGACTCATTAGAACTCAAGAGTTATTAGCTGCTAGAAAAATTGATGGAGGAGAACAGTTCTTTACAAGAGCGAATGATTTTGGCTATTCAAAACATCCAAAAGAAACCTTAGAGTTTTGGGAAAAAGACAAAGTTTTGAGCGATGTGGTTTGGGCAATTAGAAGGTTTAAACCTGATGTAATTATCAACAGGTTTGATCATAGAACTCCTGGAACAACACATGGTCATCATACCACTTCAGCATTACTAAGTGTTGAAGCATTTGATTTAGCCAATGATGCAACAAAATATACGGGTCAATTAAAGCATACAGAAACTTGGCAGCCTAAGCGTTTGTTTTTTAATACAGGTCGCTTTTTTTATAACAACGAAGCAGAATTTAAAAAAGCAACTGAAGGGAAGTTAACCGGATTTGATGTGGGTGTGTATTACCCGTTAAAAGGATTGTCAAATAACGAAGTAGCAGCGTTGGCAAGTAGCCAACATTTATGCCAAGGTTTTGGTAGGTTAACAACTAGAGGAGCGCAACTTGAATATGTTGAGTTTTTGAAAGGAGACAAACCCAAAGATGTATCCGACATTTTTTCTGGAATTAATACTACATGGAATCGGATAAAAGGCGGTGGAGAAATTGGTGCTATTTTGTATGATGTAGAGAAAAATTTTGATTTTGCAAATCCGTCTAAACATGTGCCTGCCTTGTTAAATGCTTATGATAAAATTCAATTATTAGATGATAATCACTGGAGAGAAATCAAACTTAAACAAATCAAAGAAATAATTGAAGCTACAGCAGGGTTGTATTTAGAAGTTTCTGCAACAAGTGCTTCTACAACACCAAACGGAAATGTAGATATAAAAATTGAGGTTTTGAATAGAAGTGATATCACTACATTTTTTGATTCATACAGCATTGTTGGTAATGGCATCCGCTTGGTAAAAACTCCAGAAAAACACTTAGAAAATAATGATCGTGTTAACCTTACTGACAAAATTCAGCTAAAAAATAAAGCATATTCAGATCCGTATTGGTTGCAAAACAAAGGAACCTTAGGAATGTATGCTGTAAATGATCCATTGCAAATAGGAAAACCAGAATCTGATAGACCTTTGCAAATTGAATTTCATTTAAATATTTGGGAACATGATATTACTTTTACAAAAAATGTGGTTTATCGATATTCTAAAAGTGATATCGGTGAGATTTACGAACCGTTTGAGGTATTGCCAGAAGTAACTACAAAACTAAATAACAAAGTGATTCTTTTTTCGGATGATACTCCGCAGAAAGTGCAAGTTTCAGTAAGAGCAGGAAAAAACAATATAAACGGTTTTGTTAGCTTACAAGTTCCAACTAATTGGAAAATTTCGCCAAAACAGATTCCGTTTTCAATCACACAAAAAGGAGATAATATAACGGTAGATTTTATGGTAACACCGCCAGCAAATCAATCTGAAGGACTTTTAACGAGTGTTGCTACTGTAGATGGAAAAACGTATACAAAAGAATTGGTAGAAATCAATTACAGTCACATTCCGAAACAGTCTGTGTTGTTAAATTCTGAAGCAAAAATTGTACGATTAAACATTCATAAAAATGGTAGCTTTATCGGTTATATTGCAGGAGCAGGAGATGTAGTTCCAGAAAGTTTACATCAAATAGGGTACAATGTAATTACTATTGATCCTAATGAAATCAATGAAGAAAATTTGCATAAATTTGATGCAGTTGTTTTAGGAGTTAGAGCATATAATACAGTGGATGCGTTAAAATTCAAGCAAAAATTCTTGTTAGATTATGTTGATAAGGGCGGAAATATGATTGTACAATACAATACGAGTGGAAGAGGTGGTATTGATGTTGGAGCGCCTTACAAATTAAACATTTCTAGAGACCGTGTGACTGATGAAACCGCGCCTGTTAGAATGTTGGCAAAAGACCATTCGTTGTTGAATTTTCCAAATAAAATAGAAGCATCAGATTTTGAGGGTTGGGTACAAGAACGCGGATTGTATTTTCCGAATTCTTGGGGAAAAGAATTTACACCAATTCTATCGATGAACGACAAAGGAGAACCCGCTAGAAATGGAAGTTTATTAGTTGCAAAACACGGAAAAGGACATTATATTTATACAGGATTAAGTTTCTTTAGAGAATTGCCAGCTGGGGTTTCGGGAGCTTATAAACTTTTTGCAAATATGTTGTCTATAGGAAAAGAAAACATTCAGAAGCAAACTGAAATTAAAGAGTAATAAAATGTCACTTCGAGTGAAATAGTGAAACTATTTCGTATCGAGAACAAATACTTCTCGATACAATTTTTTTACAAAAATCACTCGAAGTGACACTAAAATAAAACAACAGATATGGAAGCAGAAAAACGTCCTTGGAAAAAGATTTACAGTTTAGTGTTGATTGCTAACTTTATATATATCATCTTGTTTTATTTTATCACTACTTATTTTTCAAATTAAGCCTATAAATTATGGAAATCTTAGATTGGATTGTACTTTCTGTTACCTTATCATTCATTGTTATTTATGGTGCTTATAAAACTAGAAATACCAGCGTACAAGATTATATCAAAGGAGGAAACGATACAAAGTGGTGGACCATTGGGTTGTCTGTGATGGCAACACAAGCCTCTGCAATTACCTTTTTATCTACACCGGGACAAGCATTTCATAGCGGAATGGGGTTTGTGCAGTTTTACTTCGGATTGCCGATAGCAATGGTAATTATTTGCCTAGTCTTTATTCCTATTTATCATCGATTAAAAGTCTATACTGCTTACGAATATTTAGAAGGACGGTTTGATTTAAAAACAAGAACTTTGGCAGCCATTTTATTTTTAGTGCAACGTGGATTGGCAGCAGGAATTACCATTTTTGCTCCAGCTATTATTTTATCTGCAGTGTTGGGCTGGGATTTGGTTTCGCTGAATATTATTATTGGAGTATTGGTGATTATTTATACAGTTTCTGGAGGAACAAAAGCAGTAAATGTGACTCAGAAGCAGCAAATGTTTATCATCTTTATTGGTATGTTTGTTGCCTTTTTTATGATTATCGACAAATTACCACATGATATTTCCTTTTCTAAAGCACTCGATATTGCTGGAGCTAGTGGTAAAATGAAAGTACTCGATTTTTCGTTTGATTTATCAAATAGATATACCGTTTGGACAGGTTTTTTAGGCGGGACATTTTTAATGTTGTCTTATTTCGGAACAGATCAAAGTCAGGTTCAACGCTATTTGTCAGGAAAATCTATTAGAGAAAGTCAGTTAGGCTTGTTGTTTAACGGCTTGTTAAAAGTGCCGATGCAATTTTTTATTCTACTAGTAGGTGTAATGGTTTTTGTGTTTTATCAGTTCAATGCTGCGCCATTAAACTTTAACCCGAAAGCTAATGAAGTTGTAATCAATTCTAAATATGATTCAGAATACAAAGCGCTAGAAAATCAATATCGAGAAATTGAAAATGATAAAAAAGCATTGGTTTTAGATGGGGTTCAATTAGAAGATAAAAACCGAATAAAAGAATTAGAGATTAAGAGTGTTGCTTTAAAAGAACAAGCTAAAGTTATAATTTCAAAAGCAGATGATTCTGTTGAAACAAATGATAAAGATTATGTATTTATTCACTTTATCTTAAATAATTTACCAAGAGGTTTAATCGGATTATTATTGGCCGTTATATTATCAGCAGCCATGTCATCAACAGCTTCAGAATTAAATGCATTGGCTTCTACTACCGCTATAGATTTGTACAAAAGAAATGTAAAAGAAGAAAAAATCGAAGACCATTATGTAAAAATGTCTAAATGGTTTACCTTAGGTTGGGGAATTCTAGCCATTTTAGTGGCATGTGTAGCCAATTTATTTGATAATTTAATTCAATTAGTCAATATTATTGGCTCCATTTTTTATGGAAATGTACTAGGAATCTTCTTATTGGCATTTTTCATCAAATATGTAAAGGGTAACGCTGTATTTATCGCTGCTTTAATTACTCAAATTTTAATTATAGGGGTATTCTTATTAGATTGGTTACCTTATTTATGGCTTAATCTATTGGGCTGTGTATTGGTAATGGGGACTGCAATTCTTTTACAAACCACGATGAAAAGAAAAGTAGAATTGATTCATTAATCATTTTTTTATAGAATAGAGATATAGGCAGTAATATATTACTGCCTATATTTTTATTCAAAAGTAATTTTATTTTTACAAAAAGTAAAGAAAACTATACTTTATGTAAAATTTTTATTACATTTACATTGTAATACTAAAATTATAAGATTATGAAAACAAATTATTTATTGCCAAACAAATTTAAAAAATTAGGTTGGGTATTGTTTGGTTTAGGTTTATTAGGAGGTGTGTATATTTATGCAACTGGTTTAACAGACGAGTTTTTAAAAGTAAAAGTGCTTTCAATTTATGACAACCAAATCTTTGGGAAGAGGTCATTTTTTAAGATTGTAGAAAATGGGATTTTTGATGAACTAGTTTCAATTTTTATTATTGTTGGAGGTTTTTTAGTTGGGTTTACCAAAGAGAAAATTGAAGATGAGTTTATTTATAAACTTAGAAAAGACTCATTGGTTTGGGCGTTGATTGTTAATTATAGCATTCTATTAGTTGCTATTCTGTTTGTATATGATATGACTTTTTTACACATCTTGTTTTTTAATATGTTTACTACATTGGTGTTTTTTGTGATACGATTTAGTGTATTAAAATATAAATATTTAAGTCATGAAGAATAGATTAAAAGTACAAAGAGCCATACACGAATTAACGCAGGCAGATTTAGCAGAGAAAATAGGGGTAACTAGACAATCTATAAATGCCATAGAAAAAGGAAAATATGTACCCTCCACAGTTCTAGCATTAAAAATAGCAAGGTTATTTAATGAACCCGTAGAAAATATATTTACTTTAGAAGACAATGATTAATAAGAACAGCCGAAAGGCTTTTTTTTTATTCCGTCATTCTAAATCTAATTACTAAAGAAGAAAGAATAGTGATGATTCCTATAGTAATAATGGCATATTCAATTCCCCATAGATCTGCGATAACTCCAGATAAAATAGCGCCAATGGCATAGCCAAAATCACGCCACAAACGGAATACACCAATACTTTCAGCACGTTGAGTTGGAGTAGTGGTTGCTGCGATTGCAGATAAGAATGTTGGATACACCAATGCAGTTCCTAAACCTAACATGGCAGCAATAAAAACTAAACCATAAAAACCTGAGACAAAAGCAATTGATATAATTGCAATACCTTGTAATAACATTCCCCAAAACAACATCTTCTTTTTAGAGTAGATGTCAGACATTCTTCCCGTAAATAATTGTCCAATCCCCCAAACAGAAGGATACACTGCGGCAACAATACCGATACTTTTTGTGTCAAATTGTAAACCCACTAACAAAATTGGTAATAAACCCCAAATCATTCCATCGTTTAAATTATTCACCAAGCCGGCTTGTGTAATAGTACTTAGATTTTTATTTTTAAAAGTAGTTTCAATAAACACATTGTCTAAACTATCTGAAATATTCTTTTTTTGTTCATGATTGACAAACTTCCGAGTATCGTTTACAAATAACACTGAGAGGATTAAACCAACAACAGAAATTCCAATTCCGATATAAAACGGATACGGAGTAATGCCATACTTTTGAGCTACAATTCCAGTTAAAAAAGCAACAACTCCAACAGCAAAATAACCAGCAAATTCGTTGATGCCCATTGCTAAACCACGATCTTTCTCTCCAACCAAATCAATCTTCATTACCACAGTACTGCTCCATGTTAATCCTTGATTAATTCCCAATAAAACATTGGCAAAAATCACCCAATTCCAATGCGAGGCATTTATTAAAATAAACGGAATCGGAAGTGCGAAAATCCAACCTAAAATCAATAGGTTTTTTCGCCCATATGTATTTGCCAATTTCCCCGTAAAATAGTTGGTAATTGCTTTTGTAATTCCGAATGCAATAATAAAAGATAAAATGGCTGTTTTAGAAGCGACACCAAATTCAAGTTCGGCAAATTTCGGAAATATGGAGCGCTCTAATCCAATCATTCCGCCAACAAAGGCGTTGACAATGACTAGGATTGTAAACTGAACCCAATTTTCTTTTAATCCTAGAATTGGTTTTGTATTCATAAAGCTTTTTCGAAAATTTGATATTTCTTATAAATTTCGTGATTCATACGTTCATAAGTAGCTCGCATTTGAGTATTTCCTTCCATGGTAACATGGCTGTCCATTATTGTTAATCCTCCTTTTCTAGCGGAATCAAATAATGCAACTGCCATGAGTGCATCTAACCCAAAATTTCGAATATTTTGTTTTACACACCCCAATAGCATGTCTAATTGATTTGCTGTTTTCAAAGCACGAATGATATGAAAAAAACCAAAAGGTAAAATTCTTCCATTTGCTTTTTTAAAGCCCTTACTAATGTTTGGCATGGCAACGACAAATGCAACTACAACATCATTTTTATCTTTTACTAATTTGATGTAATTCGGATTTAACAAGCGTAAAAATCGACTAGAAAATTCTTTAGCTTCTGTTTCATCTAAAGGAGCAAAGCCATAAATATCTGTATAAGTTTCGTTGATTAAATCGAAGACAGTTTGTACATAAGGTTTTATTTCTGTTGATTTTGTAAACTCAACTATTTTAAATCCTCTAGACTTAACTCGTTCTGCAATTTTTAGATAGATTTCTGGTGTTTTTTCTTCAAGCCAAACTCTGTATTGAAATAGATCAATCTTCTTTTGATAGCCATTTCTTTGGATATGAGAAATCATGTATTTGAAACTACAGTTGGTAACCATCACAGTCATTGGATCATCAAATCCTTCTAATAAAAAACCTTGTGGATCTTTATCAGAAAATCCTAACGGACCAACAATGTTTACCATATTTTTTTCTTTACCCCAAACCTCAATAGCTTCAATCAATGTATCAAAAACTTCAGCATCATCATAACATTCTAAATAACAGAATCGAACATTTTTTTCGTTATTGCCTTTGTTGTATGCATGATTAATTATTCCCATTATTCGTCCAACAACTTCGCCATTTTTGGTTGCTAAATACATAATGGTATTGCAATGTTCAAAAGAATGATTCTTTCTTTTATCAAAAACTTTAAATTCATCAGAAATGAGTGGAGGCAACCATTCTTTATGGTTTTTATGAATTTTATAAGGTAGTTTTATAAAAGTCCGTAAATCTTTATATGTATTTACTTCTCTAAGATGAATCATAAATTAGCTTGTATGAATTTTCTTTTTGGGTTGATAATGATACACAAATTCTGCTAAATACAAGATGAATGGTGCAATTAAAAAACCAAAAATTGCATCAACTGCATAATGTGCTTTGATATAAACAGTTGATAGTATTAATATGATTGTTATTGGGACACAAATTTTAAAAAAAAGAGGAGAAGATTTCCTTGCAAGAGCTAGTGTAACAATGGTTACGCCAACATGAGAACTTGGGAAAGCACCAGTTGGTTGTTCTGCTCCTTCTTGAATTGCATGTATTATTTTTTGAAAAAAATACCCGTTTGTTGGAACAGCTCTTTCAGAGACATCAAAATAAAACTGTGGTCCAGCTGAAGGGAATAAAGCAAAAACAAAATAGAAAAATAAGAGGGAAAAAGCTACGATAAAATTGCTTTCTAAAAAGAATGATTTTCTTTTAAAAAAAGTGATAAAAATAAAACCAAGAATGATGCAATAGAAAGAGAAATAGCCAAAATACATAAGCTCTGCAAAACCAGTACTAGAAAAATATTTCGAAAACGTTATGCTTGGCTGAAAACCAAATAGCCATTGATCAAATTGAATAAAAAGTGGATCTAAATTACTAAAAAAAAGCTTGTTATAATGCACGGTTTCTGTATAGAAATAACCTGCAAATAAAATGGGATAGATATTTCTAAATAAATTAAATACCGCAGAATTTAGAATAGAATTTAAAAAGATAAATCCTAAACTCACAACAAAAATAACTCCTCTAACAATTAGTAAATCAACTACATTTTCGGTTTGATTCCAAGAACAGATTAATAAAATGGTTGTAATCAATAGAAAACCCAGAAAAAGAACGTCTATTTTAAGAAATTTATTCATACATGATTAACTCATTTTTTCCTTAAAAAAAGCAATCGTTCTTTTCCATGACAACTCTGCAGCAGGTCTATCAAATCTTGGGGTGGTATTATTATGAAACCCATGATTCACATTTGGGTAGAAATATGCCTGATACTCAATCTTATTAGCTTTTAATATTTTTTCATAGGCTTCCCAACCAGCATTTACTCTTGTGTCTAATCCAGCATATTGTAACAATAAAGGTGCTTTTACTTTTGCAGCATCTTCATCGTTTGGTTGTCTTCCGTAATAAGGTACTGCAGCAGCTAAATCTGGAATTTTCACGGCCATCATATTTGAAATCCAACCCCCAAAGCAAAATCCGACAACACCAATTTTACCGTTACAATCTTTATGGTTTTTTAAATACTCATAAGCAGCAATAAAATCTTCTAGCATTTCATTTTGATTTCTTTTTCGTTGCATGGTTCTTCCATCATCATCGTTTCCAGGATATCCTCCAAGCGGACTTAAAGCATCAGGTGCCAACGAAATAAAGCCATCCAAAGCAGTTCTACGTCCAACATCTTCTATATATGGATTTAGCCCACGATTTTCATGAACCACCAAAATGCCGGGCAATTTCTTAGAAATATTTTTCGGAGTAGACAATAAACCTTTTATCGTTCCTCCTCCTTTTGGAGAATTGTAATTGATGTAATCAGAATCAATGCGTTCATCATCTTTTTTTATCGTCATGGTATCTACATAATTCGGAGACATAAAACTTAGTAAAGACGGAACAGTAACTCCAGCAACTGCATACATTCCTAGCTTTTCAACAAAACCTCTTCTATCTATTTTATTATGGGCATAATCGTCGTATAAATCAAATACTTCTGAAGAAATGTCTTCTTTAGTTAGTTTTTTCATGAGTGTATGTTTTAGAATGAAAATTAGTTTTTTTAAAAATACACAATCTTTATGAAACTAGAAAGATGAAATTTTTTGTTAAAGTTTATTGGGAAATGATTTAGTTACTTTTTTTAATAAGGTTTCTTTCTTTGTGTATTCTGTGTGAAATTGCAATACTAACAACAACAAAGGCCGTAAATGAAAAGAAACCAAATAAAACACTAGAATTGTTGGTTGTTAGGATATCGACAGATTCTGAAACTAATTTTAACTGACTAAGTTGGTCATTGATAATTCCTTGAAAACCGATAAAAGCCATAATAATTGCAATTACAAAAACATCTGCCATAGACCATTTACCCGTCTTAAATATAAAAAACTGTATGATTTTATTTTCCTTTAATTTATTGTTTATTATATATAAGATTGATGAAACTAATTTGGTAATTGGAAACAAAATACTAAACAAAAAGATTAAAATTCCAACCGCAATTAAATCGAATTTACGTTGCTCCATCATTAAGGTTACAACTTCATAGATACTTTTGCTTTTGTAAAATAACACCTGGTTTTTAAAGCTAATTGTTTCATTTAAAAAGGAAAAACTAATTTCAGAGATGCGTGCATCAATTTCTATCATAGGTAAAGTAATACCTAAAAATAACAGTGAAAAACTGAATAGTATTCCTGCTAAATAATCAATTCTAGAGATTTTTTTGATAAAAAAGAAAACAACGATAAACCCTAAAAAAGAAATAGCTAACAAGACTCTGTAAATCTGACTTTCTTCCTGTTGTTTTTCAATCTTTTCATGTAAAACTGTTATTGCATTTTCACTAGTATCGCTTTCATGTTTCTTAAAAATCGCATCTACTTTTGAATAGTCTGTTCTTGAAAACGAACTGTTGGTGTATTTTTTTAAGAGTACAACAATGTATTCTTTAAATCCTTCTTTATTATTTTTAACATCTAAAAACGACATTACTTTTTCTGTAAGTGTTGGAATGTCTTCCCTAATTCCGTCAAAAGCAGAAGCATATAATGTTTTTTTTACGGACGCAAAAAGACCTTCAGAATTTTTCTTTTGAACAGTTTTTTCGTAATCATCGATAAGGGTTTTTAGCAATACAGAAACGTTCTCTTTCATCTCGTAATTGTCCATTTCTTCAGCCTTAAAATCTCCTAATTTATTTGCAATGATATCCGCTAAAAGCCTTTCCCATTTATCAATATTTAAAAGACCGTATTCTACATGAGAAAGCTCAATTAAATCACTTTTGAGTTGCAACTGTGCTTGTTCACTTTTATACATATTAAAAGATGCAAAAAATGATATCATAAGCAATATGCTAAGAAAAAAGGTTTTAGTTTGATTCATAAATACATAAAAATAGTTAGATATAGTTAAACGACGAGGGTTTGCTTAATTTGTTACAATACGTATGTTTCTAACTATGTGTATTTCTTTTTTCGTAAATAATTAAAAACTAGACCAAAAAGAGCTAACAATGCTAAAGGCAAAGCAATATTAAATAGTTGCCAAAAAGTACGTTCTTCAAAAGCTTTTTGCTTGTCTAATAGATTTATTTTGAGTGATTTATTTCTAAGATTTATTAAACCATCATCGTCCAATAGATAATCTACAGTATTTAACAAAAACTCTTTATTACCAAAGGCTTCTTGCGTCCATTTGTCTGTTGATAAATCGTAAGGTTGATTTTTTAAGATTTGGTTTTTAGCAATATCCCCATCGGCTATTACAACCATTTTGTTGGCAATACTTTGGTCTTTATAAAGTGATGTTTTAAAAGGTTTTATTCTGTTTTTGTAAGCCGAATTAAATGAGCCTTCTAACAAAACCGCCGTAAGTTGTTTTCCGCTATTGTATTCGTTCGGGTTTTGCTCATCAGCAATACTTTTTAATTCCACAAAATTTGGAGTTCCTAGTTTTGCAGATAATAATGATGTGGCTAATAACGGCGTTTTTTTGATGTTGTTTTTTAACGTGTCAATTTGTGTTGTAAACTGTAAACGAACTGGACGAATATTTTTGGTAATCGGATGATCTACATTTCCGTTAACCAGTGGATGAAAACTCCAGGGTAAATATTGAAATTGTGTTTGATTACCAACATTTCCTGTGGCTAGTGGTATTTTTGCAGCATAAGAATCTTTAATTAAACTGGTATTTATTCTTACACCATAAGCAAATAATAAATCGGTTAAATTCAAATCTCTTGGATACGCTAACATTTTGCCAGTTTGCAATAAGCTATCTTGTTCTGCTTGAACGTTGTCAATCATCCAAAGAGTTTTACCACCATTTGTGATAAATTGATCTAACACTAATTTTTCATTATCAGAAAACTTTATTGTTGGTTTTGCAATGATGGCTAAATCAAAACTAGTTAAATCTTTTAAAGTTTTTTGCCGATTTGTAGCAACAGAATCTAAGGTAAATTTTGCCAAACTATTTTTGCTAGCAACTTCTTTTAAAAAACTATACAAATAAATATCTTGCAACTCTCCATTTCCAGTTAATACCGCAATTTTTTGTTTATTTTTTCTACCAATATTTTTAAGGGCACTGGCAAAAGAAAACTCTAAACTTTCAACGGCATTTTGCAGTTGTTCGTCTTGATTGCTGACATTAGAACTTGGTAATAAGTTTACAAACTCTGTTTTGTTTTGATAAGAAATTTCTGCCCAAGGAAAAATAATAGCTTCCGAAAGTTTGCCATTTTCTTCCACGGTTAATCTACTAGGAATCATTCCTTTTTTAATCAACTCTTCTCTAAGAGTATCTGGATTTACAAACTGAATTCTAATAGTAGAATTTACAGCTCTTAACTCTTCTAAAAATTGTTTTGTTTCAATTTGCAAACGCTTAAATTCGGCCGGAAAATCGCCTTCTAAATACACTTTTATATTTAGAATATTGCTTACAGAATTGACAATTGAAGTTGTTGTTTTTGTTAAGGTATAACGATTGTCTTGAGTTATGTCAAAACGTTTATAAAATTGATTTCCTAAGAAATTAATCAATAGTAAACCAACAACTAATTTTGCAAGGAATTGTATATTCTTAGACATTACGTAACTGTTTTTTAGTTAGTAATAAAAAGAAAACAGTGAGAGAGATGAAATATAAAACATCTCTAGTGTCTATGACACCACGACTAATGCTTTTGTAATGTTCATTGATTCCTAATAATTGAATAGTATAGCTATTGGTCGGAAAGACACCTGCAATGGCGTCAAATCCGTAGAACAAAAAAAACGTAATAAAAACACCTAAAATAAACGCAACAATTTGATTTTTAGAAAATGTTGAGGTAAACAAACCAACTGATGTATAAGTGGCTGCTAAAAACAACAAGCCGATGTATGAACCTATTGTGCTGCCTAAATCGATGTTTCCAATCGGATTTCCCAATTGAATGATTGTGTATACATAGGTCATCGTTGGTGCTAAAGCAATAACAATTAAGAGGAGCGATGCGGTAAATTTACCCAATACTATTTGCCAATCTGTAATTGGTTTTGTGCGCAAAGTTTCTATAGTTCCAGTATTTAATTCGTCTGCAAAACTTTTCATAGTTATTGCAGGGATTAGAAACAATAAAATCCATGGAGCCAAATAAAAGAAACTATTTAAGTCTGCAAAACCTGCATTTAAGATATTGGTATCATCTTTAAAAACCCATAAAAATAAACCGTTTACCAATAAGAAAACTCCGATTACCAAATAGGCAATGGGTGATGCAAAAAACAAATTGAATTCTTTTCTTAAAATCGGAATCATATTATAGATGTATATCGAGGCGAAAAATACGATTATTTTCAACACCTTCGTCTCTTCTTTTTGGCTGAAAAACAAAAAGATGTTTTTCTAACAACGCAATAGAAGCTATATTATTTTTGTGGGTAAAAGCTTCTATAACTTTTAAGTTCATTTTTGAAATTCCAAATTCTAAAACCGCATTCATAGCTTCACTCATAAAAACTTTTTTATGAAATTTCGGATCTAATTCGTAACCAATTTCAGCATAATTAGTATCTAATGATATTTTATGATATACAATGGTACCAATTACTTCGTTGGTTTCTTTTAATACCATAGCCCAAAATATCCGGTTTTGTTTCTCAAATTCTTGATGACAAACGCTTATGAAATCAGCCGCTTCTTCTATGTTTTTTGGTGTTTTTCGTGTGATTAGTTTATTAACTTCTTCACTCGATCGTAAATCAAAAATTGCATTAACGTCATTAGTTTTTAATTGACGTAAAACCAATCTTTCAGTTTGTAATTCAGGGAAAGTTGCTGAATATTTCATTATGGTAAACTTACCATTTTATCAACACTCCAAGCTTCTGGTTTGATATTAAATAATGCTTTGGTTTCTGCCCAAACAACTTTAAATAATTCAGAGTTTCTGTAGTTTTCTAAATCTTTTTCTGTTTCCCAATAACTATAGCTAAAGAAAATTGTTGGGTTGTTTTTATCTCGATACAATTCTAATAACTGACAACCATTGTTTGCTCTAATTTTTTCTTTTTTACTTTCAAAAATTTCTAAAAATGCCGATACATTTTCTTTATGAAATCCCATTTTTACAATTCTAACAAACATCTATAGTTTCTAAATAATTAATAAAATTCTACAGTTATAGTATCTCTGTAACTCAATCCTAAGAGAGAAGAAGCACTACCAACAGTATTTAAATTGCTTCTGTAAATAGCAATTTCTAAAAAACCTGCAGAATTAAAAATAGCCAGCTTATTGCCATCATAATGTTTTCTGTCTTCATTAATTGCATAGTTGATAATATCATTATACTTATTGTTGATTTTATCAAAAGTATACCGTCTTGCTGTAACCTTATATTCTCTTCCTTTGCCTATTTTAGCAATGAGTTTTTTACTGATATTGCTAATTACATTTCCGTAATTGTCAATATAGATAACACTTCCGGTGATTTGAGTTTGGGTGGAGTTAATTTTTGGTTGAATTTCAGTCATTTCTTTATAGGCCAGAATTTCTTTACCAATTACCCCTAAACTTCCTCCACGAGCAATAAAACACGCAACTTGAACAAAAACATCTAGTACAGGGAAACTACTTTCTATACGATCATGGATGTTAATTTCTACAATTTGAGTTGGTTTTATTTCTGAAGCAATCATAGAAATTAATCCGTTATCTGGACAAATAAAATAATGATTATCTAACAACAACGCAATGTGTTTGTTTTCTGGACTCAACTCAGAATCTACACCAATAATATGAATACTTTTATCAGGAAAACTTTTGTATGAGTTTTTTAAAATATAGGCAGTTTCTGTAATGCTAAAAGGAGAAATTTCATGAGTGATGTCTACAATTCTGGCATCAGGTAATTCTGAGTAAATAGCCCCCTTTACAGCACCTACAAAATGGTCTTTAGTTCCGAAATCTGTTGTTAAAGTAATTAAAGACATGTAAAGACTACCTGTTAATTAGTTGTTTAAAAAATTACAAAAATTTTACACAAAGCTAATCAATTCTAATTTTTTATCCGTAATTTTCTTGTATAAAAAGCAGATAGATTTTATCTCATTTTATTTTATATAACTATTTACAATGCACAGATTGTTAACCTATTAAAATAGAATCATTTGACAGAAAGAATTATTGAACTCACAGACATAGATCCAAAAGAATTTTTTGGAACTCAAAACAGCACAATAGCACACTTAAAAAAACACTTTCCGAAAATAAAAATAGTAGCTAGAGGTAATAATTTAAAAATTTACGGAGAATCTGACATTCTAGACGAATTTGAAAAGCGTCTAGAAATGCTGATGAAGTATTTTAACAAATACAACAAGCTAGACGAAAATAGCATTGAGCGAATTTTAATATCAACAGGAAAAGAAGAAAATGCAAATGTAAATGCCAAAGATGTACTAGTTCATGGTGTTAATGGTAGGTTGATCAAAGCTCAAACAGAGAACCAACGCAAAATGGTTTTTATGATGCAACAAAACGATATGCTTTTTGCAGTGGGTCCAGCCGGAACAGGAAAAACATATACCGCTGTTGCTCTAGCCGTAAAAGCTCTAAAGGAAAAAGAAGTACGTAGAATTATTTTGACAAGGCCTGCTGTAGAATCTGGTGAAAATTTAGGATTTTTACCTGGAGATTTAAAAGAAAAATTAGATCCGTATATGCAACCACTTTACGATGCTTTAAGAGATATGATTCCGCATGAAAAATTAGAATCTTATTTAGAAAAAGGAGTTATACAGATTGCACCACTTGCATTTATGCGAGGACGAACTTTAGACAATGCATTTGTAATTTTAGATGAAGCGCAAAATACAACCCATAATCAAATGAAAATGTTTTTAACCAGAATGGGAAAACATGCAAAATTTGTTATCAATGGAGATCCTGGGCAAATAGATTTACCTAGAAAGCAAGTTTCTGGGCTAAAAGAATCGTTACTAGCTCTAAAAGACATTGAAGGAATTGCGCAAATTTATTTAGACGATAAAGATGTCATTCGTCATCGATTGGTAAAAAGAATCATTTCAGCATATAAAAGTATAGAAACAGAATAATTTTTTGTTGTTCGTAAAAAGTCTTTAGTTTACTTTTGCAAGCAACAACAACACAACAATTAATGAATACAATTAACGAAACAAACTTTCATTTTCCGAAACAGAAATCAGTTTACAAAGGAAAAGTAAGAGAGGTTTATAATATCAATGACGAAGTTTTGGTAATGATTGCTTCTGATAGATTGTCTGCTTTTGATGTAATTCTTCCACGTCAAATTCCGTTTAAAGGACAAATTTTAAATCAGATAGCTACCAAAATGATGAATGCTACTGCAGATATTGTTCCGAATTGGTTAGTGGCAACCCCTGATGAAAATGTAGCGATTGGCCATTTATGTGAGCCATTTAAAGTAGAAATGGTGATTCGTGGTTATTTATCTGGTCACGCAGCAAGAGAATACAAAGCCGGAAAAAGAATACTTTGTGGAGTTACAATGCCAGAAGGCATGAAAGAAAATGATCAATTTCCAACCCCAATAATTACACCATCTACAAAAGCAGCTAATGGTGAGCACGATGAAGATATTTCTCGTGATGACATTTTAGCAAAAGGAGTTGTTTCTGAAGAAGATTATTTGGTTATAGAAGAGTATACTCGTAAATTGTTTGTTCGAGGAACTGAAATTGCCGCTAAACGTGGTTTAATTTTGGTGGATACCAAGTACGAATTCGGAAAAACCAAAGAAGGAAAAATTGTGTTGATTGATGAAATTCATACACCAGATTCTTCTCGGTATTTTTATGCTGATGGATATCAAAAACGTCAAGAGAAAGGAGAAACTCAAAAACAATTGTCAAAAGAATTTGTACGTCAGTGGTTGATAGAAAAGGGATTTCAAGGTAAAGAGGGACAACAAATTCCTGAAATGTCGGATGAAAAAATTATAGAAATATCAAATAGATATATAGAATTGTATGAACAAATTACAGGAGAAACTTTTGTAAAAGCGAATACAGAGAATGTATTAGACAGAATACATAAAAATGTTACGGAGTTTTTAACTTCGTAAAAAATATTTAACCTCTCGACTGCGCTCGAGGAGACATTTAATTGTCAGTTCGAGCGCAGTCGAGAACTATTTAACTAAAAAAACTTAATTACCATGATTATAGAACCAAGAACAAGAGGATTTATTTGTTTAACTGCGCATCCAACAGGTTGTGAGCAAAACGTAATCAATCAAATAGCTTATGTAAAGTCTAAAGGAGCAATAAACGGAGGAAAAAAAGTGTTGGTGATTGGTTCTTCAACAGGATTTGGATTGGCATCAAGAATAAGCAGTGCCTTCGGTTCGGATGCAGCAACCATTGGAGTCTTTTTTGACAAGCCTTCTGCACCAGGAAAAACAGGTTCAGCAGGATATTACAACACCGCTGCTTTTGAAAAACATGCGCATGCCGCAGGCTTGTATGCAAAAAGTATCAATGGTGATGCATTTTCAAACGAAATCAAACGTCAAACAATGGACATGATCAAAGAAGATTTAGGTCAAGTTGATTTAGTTATTTATAGTTTGGCTTCGCCAGTAAGAACACATCCTGATACAGGAGAGCGTTTTAAATCGGTTTTAAAACCAATTGGAGGTGTTTTCTCAAACAAAACAGTAGATTTTCACACAGGGAAAGTGACTGAAATTTCTATCAATCCAGCAGAAGGAGATGATATTGCAAATACAGTTGCAGTTATGGGTGGAGAAGATTGGAAAATGTGGATGGATGCTTTAAAAGCAGAAAACTTATTATCAGAAGGAGCAACAACTGTTGCTTATTCATACATTGGTCCATCTCTAACAGAAGCAGTTTATAGAAAAGGAACCATTGGTGCAGCAAAAGATGATTTAGAAGCGACTGCATTTACCATTTCAGATGACTTAAAATCAATAGGAGGAAAAGCCTATGTTTCTGTAAATAAAGCGTTGGTTACTCAAGCTAGTTCAGCGATTCCTGTAATTCCGTTATACATTTCTTTGTTGTATAAAATCATGAAAGAAAAAGGAATTCATGAAGGATGTATTGAGCAAATTCAACGTTTATATAGTGAGCGATTATTTGGCGGAGATTTAGACCTTGATGCTAAAGGCAGAATTAGAATTGATGATTGGGAAATGAGAGATGATGTACAGGCAGAAGTTTCTAAACTTTGGAAAACTGCTTCTTCAGAAAATTTGCCTGAAATAGGAGATTTAAAAGGATATAGTGATGATTTCTATAATTTATTTGGATTCAAAGTAGAAGGTGTAGATTATGATAAAGATGTAAACGAAATGGTAGAAATCCCTAGCGAGCATTAAATGAAAAGCAATCAAAAAATTATTGGTTTACTAGCTTTGATGTTTTTTAGCGGAACTCTTTTTGCTCAAAAAGACACTTCAAAAAAGGTAAGGGTAAAAGTGTTGAGTTTTAATATTTTTCACGGAAAGACAACCAATGGGAGTTTTGATCTAGATATCATTGCGAATGTGATAAAAAAGGCAGATGCAGATTTTGTTTCTCTGCAAGAAGTTGATTTTAAAACCAATAGATCAAAAAAATACGATTTACCTACAGAGTTTGGTTTTCGTACAAAAATGACTTCTATTTTTGGTAGAGCTATGTATTATGATGGAGGAGAATACGGAGAAGGGGTATTGTCTAAATATACGTTTTTATCAACCAGAAATGTTGCTTTACCCTACACAGAAGGAAACGAACCAAGAGCAGCTTTAGAGGTTACAACCGTTTTAAAATCTGGCGATACCATTTCATTTATCGGAACGCATTTGGATCATTTAAAAGAAGAATCCGATAGGGTTTCTCAAGCAAAAGCGATAAATAAAGCGTTTTCTGACAATAAATATCCAACTATTTTATCAGGTGATTTAAATGATACACCCAATAGTACAACTATTACTATTTTAGAATCTTTTTGGAAAGCTTCATATACGAAAGCAAATCCAAAATTAACTTTCCCATCGGATAAGCCAATTAAGAAGATTGATTATGTGATGTTTTACCCAAGAAAAAGTTGGAAAGTACTATCCAAAGAAACAATTTGTGACACCATTGCCTCAGATCATTGTGCCTATTTGGTTACTTTAGAATTACTAAAATAGATGAAAGCGGTTACCGTAAAAAAAATCAAAGACGAATTGAGTTATAAAAACTCAAAAGAGTTGATCGAATTGTGTTTGCGGCTTTCAAAATTTAAAAAAGAGAACAAAGAATTACTTACCTATTTATTATTTGAATCTTCTAGTGAAGAATTGTACATAGAGAGTGTTAAAGAGCAAATAGATGATTTGTTCAATCAAATTAACACTAAAAGCTATTTTTATATTAGAAAAAGTGTTCGAAAAATTTTAACACTTACAAAAAAGTTCATTAGGTATTCTCAAAAAAAAGAAACAGAAGTTGTGTTGTTACTATACTTCTGTAAAAAACTAAAAAGCTTTAAACCTTCAATCAAAAATAGTGTTCGTTTGCAAAACGTGTATAATAGACAAGTTGAAAGTATTCAAAAAATACTTAAAACGCTGCACGAAGATTTGCAATATGATTATCAATTAGAATTAAAAGATTTGTTAGAAGATTAAATTAAAAAGGGTAATGTATAACAATACACTACCCTTTAATCAACTAACCAAAAAAACTTAATTTTTATTCTGGCATTACAACACTATCAATAGCGTGAACAATTCCGTTAGATGCGTTTACATCAGTAATTATAATTGTAGAAATATTCCCTTTTTCATCTGTTAGAATTACTTTTCCACCTTTTAAAGAAGCTGTTAATTTTCCGCCTTGTACGGTTTTAATCACAAACTTTCCGTTATTCTTTTTTATAGCATTTACAACATCTTTTGCCATAAACTTTCCAGAAACAACATGGTAAGTTAAAATTGAAGTTAGCATTTTTTTGTTTTCAGGCTTTAATAATGAGGCTACGGTTCCTTCAGGTAATTTGTTAAATGCATCATTAACTGGTGCAAATACTGTAAAAGGTCCTTTACTATTTAATACATCTACTAAACCTGCAGCCTTCACTGCAGCAACTAGCGTTGAAAAAGCATCATTAGAAGCTGCTACACTAACAATAGTTTTTTCATTTTTGTTTTTAATTGGGTCTGTGTTAGAAGCAAAACTTGGTGCAGATATCAACACTGCTAATAATAATACAGGTACTAAATTTTTTAATTTCATCTTATTTTGTTTTTAAGTTACAACAAATAAACACATTTTGTTTAATAAAAAGTTAAAATAATTAAACAAAATACTAAAATTATCATAAATTAATATATAATTGTATATTGCTATTCTAATTTTTAATAAAATTTATAAAATGAATGCACGTATTTATCAATTTTCGGTATTATTTTTTGTGTTAAGTTTATTTTTTTCAACAACAATTCAAGCCCAATCTTCCCCAAAAGCAACTAAAAGTTTTAAAGTTTCAGAAAAAGTTTTAAAAACCTATGTTGGTTCTTATAGTTTTGATCAAGGAATTGGAGCAGAAGTTACTTTAAAATACGGAAAACTATATGGTAGTCAAGCCGGAACTGGTCAACCTCCAATGGAATTGGTTGCGGTATCAAACACTAAATTTAAAATTGAAGAAATGGGTGCAGAAATTGTTTTTACTACCAATGATAAAGGTGCCGTAATTGGCTTAACTTTTTATCAACAAGGACAAGAAATGTCTGCAGTGAAAGATTAATTGTTGGTTTTGTTAATCCAATTCAAAGTTGTTGACTCTATCAGTTGATAAATAGTTATGCTATATATGTAATTGGTTGTACATTTGCTTAAAATCACACATGAAGTTTTCATATTTTAAAAAAAATACTATTTCTATTTGTGTTAAGTTTTTTCTTTTCAACAACTTTAAAAGCTCAAGATTCCTTAAAAACTTTTAAACAAAATAATGTGTCCCAAGATTTTTTAAAAAAATGTGTAGGGACATATCTTTTCAATCAAAATGTTAATGAAGGAAATGTCAGAGCAGAAATTACCTTGATAGATGGAAAATTATTTGCGGTTCAACTTGGACTAAGTGAAAATCCACCATTAGAATTGATTCCACTTTCTAAGACTAAATTCAAAATTTCAAACCTCAATGCAGAAATAAAGTTTACAACGGATAGAAAAGGAAATGTTATAGGTTTAGTCTATGTAAGAGATAAGCAAGTAATGCAAGCTTCTAAAAATGTAAACTAAACATTAAGTTGTTGATTCCTACAATTTGTTAAATTGAAGAATAATTGTATTTTTTCAAAAAATCTTACGTATTAAAAAATGAAAAAACGCATTTTAAAGATACTATTGTTGCTTCTTGTTGCCGGTATATCTTTTACAGTTCTACCTGAGGTAATTCCTGAAATAAAAGAAATTGTTCCTATTTTAAATAATGACCATAAAGAAAAGGTTCCTGTTAAAGTTTTAAAAATATATGCAGGTACTTATGTTTTTAATGAAACTGTAAAGGCAAAAGTAACATTAAAAGAAGATAAACTGTTTGTAATACAAGAAGAGCTGGTTAAACAACCTTTAGTAGAATTAGAACCCGTTTCTAAAACTAAATTTAAAGTAAAAGAACTTGAAGCAGAAATAGAATTTAAAGTTAATGAAGAAAAGAATTCTATTGTTTTAACCTATATTAGATATGGGCAAGAAATGACTGCTTACAAAATAGATTAAATCAAGTATTTCCATAATATTCGTATACCTACAAAGGCAATCAATATAGCGGTTGCTTTTTTTAATTGTACAGGCTTGAAGAATTTATTACTCAATCTGCTACCAATTTGTCCGCCTATTAAAACGGTAATTAATAAAACAACTGTTAAATTCCAATCAATAGTAAATTCTGGATTTAAATATTGACCGCTTAAACCAGCAATAGAATTAACTAAAATAAACAAGCTAGCAGTTGCTGCAATTTTTTTTGGAGTATCCCAATGTGTTAAATGTAATAGGGGTGCTAAGAAAATTCCACCACCAATTCCTACCATTCCAGAAATAAAACCAATCAATCCGCCAAAACCTGCATTTTTTGAAATACTCATCTGAACTGATTTTTCTTCAGAAGCAACAATTTTTTTTGAAATCCACATGGTTATGGCTGCAAACAATAAAGTAACACCCAATAAGATAAAAAAGAAAGTTTGACTTATCTTTAAATATCCCCCAATAAATGCAAACGGAATACTAAATAACACAAGCGGAATAACCTTTTTATAATTATATGTTTTTTGTTGATGAAAAAAGAACACATTTCCTATAACAACCACAATATTGCATAACAATGCAGTTGCTCTTATTTGAGTGAAAGCCAATCCAGTTAATGCCAATACGGCTAAATAACTTGAGCCGCCACCAAATCCAACAGAAGAGTACAATACCGCAATTACAAAAAATAGGCATATGATATACCAATTGTTTACTAAAAGCGATAAAACTTCTTGAAAATTCATAAAGCAAATATAATTTTCTATTTTTAGAATGTCTAAGGAAAAACAAAAACAATAATGAGTAATTATCATATCAAGCATTTAGAGGAGTATTATCAAGTGTATCGAAAATCAATACGTGAGCCAGAAAATTTTTGGGAAGAAATAGCTGAAGAGCATTTTTTATGGAGAAAAAAATGGGATAATATATTGAGTTGGGATTTTTCAAAACCAGAAGTAAAATGGTTTGAAGGAGCGAAATTGAATATTACAGAAAATTGCTTGGATAGGCACTTGGCAACTCGAGGAGATAAAACTGCCATTATTTTTGAGCCCAATAATCCAGATAAAGAGGCTGAACATATTTCTTACAGACAATTGTACGAACGAGTAAATCAGTTTGCGAATGTACTTAAAAGTAAAGGTGTAAAAAAAGGAGATCGCGTTTGTATCTATGTTCCAATGATTCCAGAATTAGCAATAGCTACCTTAGCTTGTGCAAGAATTGGTGCCATACATTCTGTAGTTTTTGCAGGGTTTTCATCAACAGCATTGGCAACTCGAATCAATGATTGCGATTGTAAGATGGTAATTACAGCTGATGGGTCTTTTCGTGGTGCTAAAACAATTGATTTAAAGGGAATTGTTGATGAAGCCTTAGAAAGTTGTCCAGGAGTAGAAAATGTGTTGGTTGCAAAACTTATCAACACTTATGTTTATATGAAAAAAGGGAGAGATTTTTGGTTACAACCGTTATTGGATAATGCTTCAAAAGAAGGAAAAGCTGAAGTTATGGATGCAGAAGATCCTTTATTTATTTTATATACATCTGGTTCAACAGGAAAACCTAAAGGAATGGTACATACTTCTGCTGGGTATATGGTATATACTGCATATACCTTTAAAAATGTATTTCAATATAAAGAAAACGATGTGTATTGGTGTACTGCAGATATTGGTTGGATTACGGGGCATAGTTATATTGTATATGGTCCTTTAGCAAATGGTGCAACGACAATAATGTTTGAAGGTGTTCCTAGTTATCCAGATTTTGGACGTTTTTGGCAGATTATTGAAAAACACAAAGTAAATCAGTTTTATACTGCACCAACCGCCATTAGAGCCTTGGCAAAACAAGGCACTGATTTGGTTGATGTCTATGATTTATCATCTTTAAAAGTCTTAGGCTCTGTGGGAGAACCCATCAACGAAGAAGCTTGGCATTGGTATAATGATAATATTGGTAAAAAAAACAGTCCAATAGTAGATACTTGGTGGCAAACAGAAACGGGTGGAATTATGATTACACCAATTCCGTATGTAACTCCAACAAAACCTACCTATGCAACTTTACCATTCATCGGAATTCAACCTGCTTTGATGGATGAAAATGGAGAAGAATTAAAAGGGAATCAAGTTGATGGACGATTGTGTATTAAATTTCCATGGCCATCTATGGCTAGAACTATTTGGGGAAATCATCAACGATATAGAGAAACCTATTTTAGAGCTTTTGATAATATGTATTTTACAGGTGATGGTGCTTTGCGTGATGAGGTTGGTTATTATAGAATTACCGGTAGAGTAGATGATGTAATTATTGTTTCAGGTCATAATCTTGGAACCGCTCCAATAGAAGATGCTATTAACGAACATCCTGCTGTGGCAGAATCTGCTATTGTTGGTTTTCCACATGACATCAAAGGAAACGCTTTGTACGGTTATGTGATTTTAAAAGATGTTGGAGAAAGTAGAGATCATGATAATTTACGAAATGAAATCAATCAAATCATTACAGAGCATATTGGTCCGATTGCTAAATTAGATAAGATTCAGTTTACTGAAGGACTGCCAAAAACGCGTTCTGGAAAAATTATGCGTAGAATTTTACGTAAGATTGCACATAATGAAATGGACAATTTAGGAGATATTTCAACCTTGTTAAACCCAGAAGTAGTTCTGAGTATTATAGAAAATGCATTATAATTTTGAAAACACCTAAATAGAATAATCACTAACTAAAAAAGTATTTGATATGAAGTTTTTACAATCCACACTCGTTTTTGTATTTACATTTTTTTTAACGACTAATTCTAGTTTTTCACAATCAAAATCCGTTATGGGATTCTCTGATAACAATGCAAAGAAACAATTAGCTCTTGAAGCGAATTTTGACACACTTTTAAATTCTGAAAATCTTGATGTATGGATGAAATACTTAACCGCAAGGCCACATCATGTTGGTTCTCCATATGATAAAAAAGTGGTCGATTTTATTGCTGCTAAATTCAAAGAATGGGGTTACGATGTAAGAATCGAAAAATTTAACGTGCTATATCCAACACCAAAATTGCGCTTGCTTGAGATGACAGAGCCTACTAAATATACTGCAAGTTTAATTGAACCATCAATAGTGGGCGATAAGTCTTCAACTCAAATTGATGAAGCTTTACCTGGATATAATATTTTTTCTATTGATGGAGATGTTACTTCAGAATTGGTGTTTGTCAATTATGGTATTCCTGCAGATTATGAAGAATTAGAAAAAAGAGGAATTTCTGTTAAAGGAAAAATAGTCATTGCGAAATATGCTGGTTCTTGGAGAGGTATTAAACCAAAATTAGCAGCCGAAAAAGGAGCTATTGGCTGTATTATTTATTCTGACCCTAAAGATGATGGTTACTATCAAGGAGATGTGTATCCTATCGGTCCTTTTAAAAATAAATATGGAATACAACGAGGCGCTGTTATGGATTTACCATTTGCTCCTGGAGATCCTTTAACACCAGGTTATGGAGCAACAGATAATGCAAAAAGATTAGCAATTAAAGATGCGACTTCATTAACGAAAATTCCTGTTTTACCAATTTCGTACCACGATGCTTTACCACTTTTAAAAGTATTGAGGGGTCCTGTAGCTCCAGCAAACTGGAGAGGTGCATTACCAATTACGTATCATATTGGTCCTGGCCCTGCCAAAGTGCATTTGAAATTGGAATTTAACTGGGATTTAAAACCTGCCTATGACGTAATTGCAACGTTAAAAGGAAGCACGCTTCCTGATGAGTGGGTTATTAGAGGAAATCACCATGATGCCTGGGTACATGGAGCCAACGATCCAATTAGCGGATTGGTTGCTATGATGGAAGAAGCTAGAGCTATAAGCATATTAGCAAAACAAGGGCATGCCCCAAAACGAACACTGATGTATTGTGCTTGGGGTGCTGAAGAGCCTGGTTTAATTGGTTCTACAGAATGGGTAGAAACTCACGCTAAAGAGTTAAGTGAAAAAGTAGTTGCATATATAAATACGGATGGTACTGGTGCTGGATTTTTGAACGCTGGAGGTTCACATACCTTAGAAAAGTTTTTTAATGAAATTACACATGTAGTTCATGATCCCCAAAAAAAAGTTTCAGTTTTTGACAGACGCAATGCCATTAATATTGCCAATAATCAACCTAGTTGGCCTTATTATAAATTAGCTGCTTTAGGATCTGGATCTGATTATTCACCATTTTTTCAACATTTAGGAATTTCTTCTTTTAATATGGGATTTGGTGGTGAAAGCTCGGGAGGAGAATACCATACCATGTACGATTCGTATAAGCTATATAAACGTTTTAAAGACCCTACATTTCAGTATGGAGTGACTTTGGCGAAAGTTACTGGACGTACAAGCTTACGATTGGCAAATGCCGAAATACTTCCCTTTGAGTTCTCTCATTTCTCTAACATCGTTTCAAAATACGCTGATGAGTTAACAAAACTAACAGATCAGTTGCGTAAAGATGCTGAAAATCATAATAAGCTCATTGAAAATGGTATTTATGATTTGGTCTCAAATTCAAAAGATAACTTTAAAAAACCTGTACCGAAAATAACAGTTCCGTATTTTAATTTTGCACCTATTGAAAACGCCTTAATAGAGTTGAAAAAGAGCGCTTCTTTATTCTCCATGGCATACAAAGAGGGAATTAAAAACACAGCGAATATCCATAAGTTAAACAAAGTGCTAAAAAATATGGAGAGCAAGCTAATTAGATCGCATGGTTTACCACGTCGATCATGGTACAAACATCATATTTATGCACCTGGATTTTACACGGGTTATGGTGTAAAAACGCTTCCAGGTGTAAGAGAAGCAATTGAGCAAAAAAACTTTAAAGAGGTAACAGCGCAAATTGCAATACTTAGTGAAGTACTCAATGGATTTAATTCAAGTATTATAGAGGCTGTTAAACTTATGAAATAAATATTTATAGAAGATACTTCTACACTACTGAGCCCAGAGGTAGTAGAGTATTATTAATCGTTTATAAAAACATTTTGTTATTCTGTCATGTTTTTATTCATGGCATATCATTTGCCAACTTATAAAAATCAATTACGAAAACAAAAACATACATGAAGCAAAATAACGATGCATCAAAAAAGGATAAGAAATCAAAAATTTCTATAGGCAAAGCTTTTAAAACCATCATTTGGCCTAAACGGAATTTGGTTTTTATTGGGTTAATTTTAATCGTATTAAGTAGGCTATCAAGTTTGGTGTTGCCATGGAAAAGTAAAGCATTGTTAGACGATGTAATTCCGAATAAAGATTATGACCAACTATACCAGTTGTTGTTGGTAGTTGGAATTGCAATTCTAGTTCAAGCCATTACTTCATTTTTATTAACTCGAATTTTAAGTGTACAGGCTCAGTATTTAATTTCAGAATTAAGAGCACAAGTACAAAAGAAAGTGTTGTCGCTACCCATTAGTTTTTTTGACAACACGAAGTCAGGAGAGCTGGTTTCTCGAATCATGAGTGATGTAGAGGGTGTTCGAAATTTAATAGGAACAGGACTTGTGCAATTAGTTGGAGGTGCCATTACTGCAGTTATTTCTATGGTATTGTTAATCGGAATAAGTCCGTCTATGACCTTATTCGTCTTAATTCCAGTTGCAATATTTAGTTTGGTTGCTTTAAAAGCATTCAAATATATTAGGCCCATATTTAGAAATAGAGGAGTTATCAATGCTGATGTAAAAGGAAGGTTGACAGAAACTTTGGCGGGAGTTAGAGTTATTAAGGCATTTAATGCAGAACAGCAAGAAAATGAAGTTTTTGAAAAAGGAGTAGACCTGTTGTTTCAAAACGTAAAGAAAAGTTTAACCGCAACGGCACTTATGACCAGTTCATCAACTTTTTTGTTAGGAATTGCATCTACAGGAATTATGGGAATTGGTGGATATAAAATAATGACAGGTGAGTTAACTGTCGGAGATTTTTTATCATTTACATTATTACTTGGATTTATGATTGCGCCAATAGTTCAGATGAGTAATATTGGAAGTCAGTTAACAGAAGCATTAGCAGGTCTGGATAGAACCGAAGAATTGATGAATATGCAGGCAGAAGAAGATGATGAAAACAGAACCATTGAACTAGAAAATGTTTTAGGAAATATAAAATTTGATGATGTATCTTTTTCTTATGAAGAAGGCAAAGAAGTGTTAAACAATATAAGTTTTGATGTTCCAAAAGGTTCCGTTACTGCTTTAGTTGGTAGTTCGGGGTCTGGAAAATCTACCATTGCAGGTTTGTCAGCTACATTTTTAAAGCCAAAATCTGGAAAAGTTACCATAGACAACAATGACATGTCTAAAGTGCTATTAAGTAGTTGTAGAAAACATTTGGGTGTTGTTTTGCAAGATGAGTTTTTATTTGAAGGAACTATCAAAGAAAACATTTTGTTTCCTAGACCAAATGCCACTGAAGATGAATTGCAAAATGCTGTAAAGGCCGCTTATGTGAATGAATTTACGGATCGTTTCGAAAACGGATTAGATACCTTAATTGGCGAAAGAGGAGTAAAGTTGTCTGGAGGTCAAAGACAGCGATTGGCTATTGCGAGAGCAATTTTAGCAAATCCAAAAATCATTATTTTAGACGAAGCAACATCTAGTTTAGATACAGAAAGCGAAGCCTTAATTCAGAAAAGTTTATCTGAATTGATAAAAGACAGAACTACTATTGTAATTGCACACAGGTTGAGTACCATCAAACAAGCAGATCAAATTTTAGTCATAGAATCTGGTTCTATTGTAGAACGAGGAACTCATGATCAATTGATTGCTAAAAAAGGAAGGTATTTTGAATTGTATACCTATCAATCAAAAATTTAAAAGTTGTAAGAATTTTATTGCATTTTCGACTTTAATTTAAAAATAGAATTAATGAAAAAATTACTCTTACTATTTATCATTACTACAATTTCAATTGCCTGTAAAAACGATCCAAAGAAGGTTAAAAAAAAGGAAAACTTTCCTGATGAATTAGCAAAAGTTTTTGAAAAACATGGTGGGATAAATACCTGGAGAAAAGCACAAACTTTATCATTTAACAAAGGAGATGAGGTACACACAATCGATTTACAATCTAGAAAAACGGTTATCAACTCACCAAATTATTCACTCGGATTTAATGGAAAAGAAGTTTGGCTTAAAGAGATAAAAGAGAAAGCTTTTAAGAGTAATAAAGATTTTTATTACAATTTGTATTTCTATTTTTATGCCATGCCATTTGTATTGGCTGATAACGGAATTATATATGAAGAAATACCAGATTTAGTTTTTGATGGTGAACATTATGCGGGATATAAAATTTCTTATCAAGCTAATATTGGTACTTCGCCAGATGATAATTACTTGATTTATTATAACAAAGATTCTTATCAAATGGAATGGTTAGCATATACTTTAACCTTCAATTCTAAAGCGCCATCAGAAAAATATAGCATGATTAGATATAATGATTGGAATTCTGTAGAAGGCCTGTTGTTGACAAAATCTATTGCTTGGTACAAACAAGATAGTATTGGTGTTCCAACAGAACTTAAACGAGCGGCAACTCAATTTTCATTAGCGATACTTAGCGATACAAAAGTGTCAGATTCATTTTTTGATAAACCTAAAGAATAGTATTGATTTTATCATAAATAAAATCGTAATACTTCCTGAAATTTGGTACCATAAAACTTCCATGTTTAGTGGTGTTTTTTAAAATAGAAATATCAAATAATTGTAAGTCGTCAACTTCTCCAACTTGCATTGTTAAATTTGAAATTTCTTCAGTTAACTCACATAAAAAAATATGTTTAAATTCGTTGTCTAGAATTCCGTTTGGATGTACAATTTCGTCTTTACGCAATCCGATTTTTGTTAAGTCCATTTCTAAAATAGTCAATCCAATTTCTTCCTTTACTTCTCTAATTGCAGCGAGTTCAATATTTTCTCCAGCACCAATATGTCCAGCTACAGAAACATCCCAACGATTTGGAAATACTTTTTTTACAGCAGCTCTTTTTTGAAGTAGAATTTTTTTATCATTTGTGTACAGCCAAACATGTATGGTTGCATGATACAATCCTTTTTGATGGGCTTTAGATTTTAAAGCCGTTCTACCAGTTGGTTTTCCGTCAGGAGTTAAAATATCTATGAGTTCGTCCAAAATACGTTTTTAAATAGCAGCTAAAATACAATCAGACAACATTTTTAAATCTTTTGGGGTGTTGAATAGATGACAAGATACTCGAATGTAATTTCCTCTAAAAGAAACAAAAATATTGTTTTTAGCAAGCGACTGTTTTAGCTGGTTTTTATTAATCTGTTCAGGAATTTTTACTCCAAACAAATGATGTGCTCTAAAATTAGAGTCTTCTATAAAACATCCATTTTCTTTTAAAATTTCAGCAAATCCTGATGTAATCTCTTTACAGTAATTTTGAATTGCTTTTGGTGTCCATGTGATGATTTGTTCTAGTGCGGCAATTTGCATTTGAACATATATAAAATTGGCATGTTCTCCAACAGAATACTTGTTCGCTAATGGTTTGTATCTCGATTCGTAATTGATCAAATCACTCAAGTTTTCACTATTAAAACGATTCGACCAATTTTCTTCAATAGGTTCACCTGTGTCAAAATAGTCTCCAAAATATGCATAACCACAACCATAAGGACCAAATAACCATTTATAACCAGCACAAATTAAAGCATCTGGTTGAATTTCTTTTATAGAAAATTCCATAGCCCCAACAGATTGACTTCCATCAACAATTAAAAGAGCATTGTGTTCTTTAGTCTTTTTTCTGATAGCTTTTAAATCGAAAATGGTTCCATTAGCCCAATGAATATTTCCAAGAGCTATGAAAGTTGTATTGTTATTGATGGCACTTAAAATAGCTTCGTTCCAAAGTTTGCCATTATTTTTTTGAGTCGTTGGCTGTTTTACAATTTTAATAACTGCACCATGTTTTTGAGCGAGCTTTTCCCAAACATAATAGTTGCTAGGAAATTGCTCTTCGATAAGAACAATTTCATCTCCTTTTTTTAATTTGATATTATTTGCAACTGTAGACATTCCGTAAGAAACAGAAGGAATATTTGCAATTCTATTATAATCATCAGCCTCAATAAGCTGGGCAAACAATTTTTTAAGTTTTATAACAGGATCAAAGAAATCAGAAGCAGGAATCACATAGGGCCTACTTTTATCTTTAACTGCTTTAATTCCTGCTTCTTCAACAGTTTTAAAAGAGGCAGATAGGCTCGCAGTGTTCAAATAATAAATTCCTTCTGGAATATCAAACAAATGTTTTTGTTCTTTCAATTTCATGCTTATTTAAAATAAGAAAACGTTTCTCCTTCTTTAATTTTTAATAAGGTTTCATAAATCATTTTAATTACATTTTCAACATCCTCTTTATGAACCATTTCTACAGTTGTGTGCATATAACGAAGAGGTAAAGAAATTAATGCAGATGCTACTCCGCCATTGCTATATGCAAATGCATCAGTATCTGTTCCAGTTGCTCTAGAAAGTGCAGAACGTTGAAAAGGAATCTTATTTTCTTCGGCAGTTTCAGTAATTAAATCGCGTAATTTTTGTTGTACAGCAGGAGCGTAAGCAACAACAGGACCTTTGCCCATTTCTAAATGACCTGCCTTTTTTACGTCAATCATTGGAGTAGTAGTGTCATGCGTTACATCAGTTACAATTGCTACGTTTGGTTTTATGCGTTGAGTAATCATTTCTGCACCACGTAACCCAATTTCTTCTTGCACAGAATTGGTAATATACAAACCAAAAGGCAATGTTTTTTTGTTTTCCTTTAATAAACGAGCAACTTCTGCAATCATAAATCCGCCCATTCTATTATCTAAAGCTCTACAAACAAATTTATCTCCATTTAAAATATGAAATTCATCCGGATACGTAATAACACAACCTACATGAATCCCTAAAGCTTCAACTTCTTTTTTTGTTGCACAACCTGTATCTATAAAAATATTTTCAGGTTTTGGAGCTTCTTCTCTAGCTTTGTCTCTAGTGTGAATAGCAGGCCACCCGAAAACACCTTTTACAATTCCGTTTTTTGTGTGAATATTTACAATTTTACTAGGCGCAATTTGATGATCTGAACCTCCATTTCTAATCACGTAGATTAATCCATTGTCAGAAATATAATTTACATACCAAGAAATTTCATCTGCATGTCCTTCAATCACAACTTTAAATGTAGCTTTCGGATTGATAACTCCAACTGCTGTTCCGTAAGTGTCAGTTATAAATTCATCTACATACGGTTTAAGGTACTCCATCCAAATTTTTTGCCCTTCCCACTCATAACCAGTAGGGGCAGCATTATTTAAATATTTTTCTAAAAAGGTAATTGATTTTTTATTTAGTATTGATTTTTTAGCCATTGTGTTTTCTGTTTTTTTTGTAAAAATAATACGATTTTTAATCATTAAATAATTTTTTTCGCATAAACTTTTTATGAATGTGATTTTTTATTTCTCTTAACAGTTTATCCTTTATTTCTAAGTTGATTTTGTAATATCTTTGCAAAATTAACGAATCATTTGCTATTGAAGTTTTTAGTATACATATATATAATCTTGGTTTCTTTTGTCTCATTCGGGCAGAAGAAAGATTCTATTCCGCTTTCAGAACAATACATATTGATAAAGATAGGAGATACTTTAACTATTCATTTAGATGAAGTTAGCTTGTTGCCTAAAACTAAGTTTAAGCATAGAGAGGATGTTAATTATTATTATTGGTTCCAGAAGAAAGTTTTTAAAGCATATCCTTTTGCTATTCTTGCTTCAAAGAGGCTAGATACTTTAAACGCTAGATTACTTAAAATAAAAGGAAATAGAAAAAAGAAAAAGTACATTAAGTTAATTCAAAGGTATTTAGAAGGCGAGTTTACAGATCAATTAAAGAGCATGACAAGAACGGAAGGAAGAATTTTAATAAAATTAATTCATCGTCAAACAGGTAAAACAGCTTTTGCGCAAGTAAAAGAATTAAGAAGTGGCTGGAGAGCATTTTGGTATAACACTACAGCAAACCTTTTTAAGATGTCACTAAAATCAGAATACCATCCAGAAAGTGTGAATGAAGATTATTTAATAGAAGATATCTTACAACGAGCCTTCATCCAAGAAAAATTAATTGAGCAAAAACCCAAGCTTATTATTGATGTAGATAAAATGTTTAGTATTTATAAAGGCTATATCAATGTTGAAGAGTACAAGCAAATGTTCTCTAAAATAAAAAAAAAGCGCTCTAAATAATTATTTTATTTTTTTAAGTTCCTGAATTTTAGCGTCTTGATTTTTTTACATAAAAAAATGCAATTTTCTTTCTAAAAATTCTTGCTATATAATTTATTTCTCATATCTTTGCCGTCCGTTATTTCGGCACAAGTTCATTCAAAAAAGATAAACGAATTTTCTTTCAAAAAAAGTTTAAAAAAGTTTTTGTATTGTAAAAAGAGTTTATACATTTGCACCCGCTTTGAGAGATAAGTGAAGTTCTAGAGAGATT
>Ga0181558_10000043_pt1 | contig 94878 bp, 95 predicted proteins | sample 011ome_22_FD_133754 | JGI IMG/M metagenome (GOLD analysis project Ga0181558, IMG submission 133754) | Coastal salt marsh microbial communities from the Groves Creek Marsh, Skidaway Island, Georgia - 011507BT metaG (megahit assembly) | ecosystem: Environmental > Aquatic > Marine > Intertidal... | reverse complement strand
GTCCCAGAAGACTTTGGATTAATTGACTACGCCAACACTTCTAAAATTGAAGCACAAGAAATCATCCGTGAAGGAATCGAATTAATGATAAATGAAGTAGGTTAAAATTTCTAGTATGAATGCATTAAGAAAACAATTAGACGTCTTAAAAAGGCCCTTTGGAAAAGGACAAAAATTAGAAAAGTTTGCACCAGCAATTAACGCTTTTGACACTTTTTTATTTGTTCCAAACCACACCACTAAAAAAGGAGCTCATATCCGAGATGCTGTAGATTTAAAAAGAACAATGGTAACCGTTATCATTGCACTTTTGCCCGCATTGATTTATGGGATTTACAACACGGGTTACCAGTACTACATCCAAACCAACACTCCCTTTACTTGTATAGATGCTTTTATTCACGGTGCATGGAAAATTGTCCCCATGATCATAGTTTCTTATGTAGTGGGTCTGTCTATTGAATTTGGATTTGCCGTTTACCGAGGTCACGAAGTAAATGAAGGCTATTTGGTAACGGGTTTACTGATTCCCATGATTATGCCAGTTGACATCCCATTGTGGATGGTAGGTATTTCTACTGCCTTTGCTGTTTTGATTGCAAAGGAAGCATTTGGAGGAACAGGAATGAATATTCTTAATCCGGCATTAACCGCAAGGGCTTTTGCCTTTTTTGCTTACCCCACCTATATGTCGGGAAATAAAGTGTGGGTATCCGAAGCAGGGGCCGTTGATGGAATCTCTGGTGAGACCATTTTAGGAAGTTTAGCCGCTGGACAAGACGTCAATTACTCCATGATGGAAATGTTCCAAGGTGCTATTCCAGGTTCAATCGCAGAGACTTCAACACTTTGGGTAGCTGTAGGAGCTTTAATTTTAATTCTTACTGGTATCGGAAGTTGGAGAATCATCACAGGAGGAATTATTGGAGCCGCTGTCATGGGCTTGTTGTTCAACCTTTGGGGAGCTAATGCTTTGATGAGCTTTTCTTGGATGAACCACTTAGTTGTTGGGGGCTTTGCCTTTGGAATTGTTTTTATGGCAACTGATCCTGTATCTGCAGCTCAGACCAATAAAGGGAAATGGATCTATGGAATTTTAACGGGTATCTTTTGTATCATGATTCGGGTGTTTAATCCCGCTTATCCTGAGGGAGTAATGCTCGCAATTCTATTAATGAATGTTTTTGCGCCAACTATTGATCACTATGTAATCAATGGCAATATTAGTAAGCGTAAAAAACGATGGAGTACTGCACAAGAACTAAAAACTGCATAAGATGAATAGAGACAGTAATGCTTATACTTTTATTTTTGCAACCCTAATGGTTTTAGTGGTTGCCTCAGCACTTGCTTTTACTGCGAGTTCTTTAAAAGACCTCCAGGCCTCCAACGTACGGAAAGAGAAAATGCAAAATATCTTAGCTACAATTGGAGTTGAAACTGACCGAGAGCAGGCGGAGACTTTGTACAATCAATACATTACCGGGGAGCTTTCATTAACTTCTGACGGTGGATATGATGAAAAGGTGAGTGCTTTTGAAATCAATTTAAACAACGAGTTAAAAAAGCCTGTTAACGAACAACGCTTTCCATTATACGAAGCCTCAGTAGATGGTGAAAAATACTATATCGTTCCACTTAGAGGCGCAGGACTTTGGAATGCAATTTGGGGATATATCGCTTTAGAAGAAGATAAGAATACAATCAAAGGAGCTGTTTTTGATCATATAGGAGAAACTGCAGGTTTGGGAGCTGAAATCACCCAAGAGTGGTTTCAAAACCGCTTTCTAGGAGAAAAAGTATTTGATGAAAACGGGAATTTAGTAGGAATCAATGTTTCTAAAACAAACAATGATCCCAAGGATTTGGATAAAGATGATCATGAGGTGGATGCAATTTCAGGAGCAACTATTACAGGAGACGGGGTCACCAATATGATATTCGAACGACTGAATCATTACCTACCCTATTTAAAGGCAGCAGAACAAACCGTGGCTTTAAACCAATAATTTGATGGAAGAAAATAAATCAACACCCGAGAAAAAAGCAACTTTACTCTTTGTAAATAAAGAAAGGGAGCCGCTTTTTTCAAAAAAGAATCGAAAGTTACTTTCTGATCCTATGGACGATAATAACCCCATTACCGTTCAGGTTTTGGGTATCTGTTCCGCCCTAGCAATTACCGTTCAGCTCAAACCCGCCTTAGTAATGAGTATTTCTGTTATGGCAGTAATGGCAGCGAGTAATGTGATTATTTCTCTTTTGAGAAACCTTATTCCCAACCGAATTCGAATTATTGTTCAATTGGTTGTAGTTGCTTCAATGGTAATTTTAGTTGACCAAATATTAAGAGCTTATGCCTATGATGTGAGCAAGGAGCTTTCCATCTTTATCGGACTGATCATCACCAACTGTATAGTGATGGGAAGATTAGAAGCATTTGCTTTGGGCAATGGTGTTTGGAAATCTTTCCTGGATGGAATTGGTAATGCCGCGGGATATGGAGTAATATTAATTTTAGTTGCATTTTTCCGTGAGTTGTTTGGCTCTGGAAAACTGTTTGGCTTTCAAGTCATCCCAGATGCAGTTTATGAAATGGGTTATGTAAACAACGGGTTGATGTTACTTTCACCTATGGCACTTATCACGGTAGGTATTTTGATCTGGGTCCAGCGATCTCGAAACCGAACTCTAATTGAAAAAAATTAAGCGCGAACTATGGAAGCCTATTTAAACTTATTTGTAAAAAGTATCTTTATAGAGAACATGATCTTTGCCTATTTCTTGGGGATGTGTTCTTATTTGGCGGTATCAAAAACAGTTAAAACAGCTGTAGGTCTAGGATTTGCGGTAATATTTGTACTGGCGATTACAGTTCCGATTAACTTTTTATTAGACACTTATTTACTTCAACCCGGTGCCTTGTCTTGGTTAGGATCTCAATACGTTGATCTCGACTTGAGCTTTTTAAGCTTTATCATGTTTATTGCAGTTATTGCTTCAATGGTACAGTTAGTTGAAATGATAGTTGAAAAATTTGCTCCTGCACTTTACGGTGCTCTGGGGATTTTTCTTCCTTTAATTGCGGTGAATTGTGCCATCTTAGGAGGATCATTGTTCATGCAGCAAAAAGATTTTTCTGGTGTAGCAGAATCAGCAGTTTATGGATTAGGTTCGGGAATTGGATGGCTTTTAGCCATACTGGCTATCGCAGCAATTCGCGAAAAGATTACCTATTCCAATGTGCCTGCTCCACTACGTGGATTGGGAATTACCTTTATTATAACAGGGTTGATGGCGTTAGGTTTTATGAGTTTTATGGGTATTAAATTATAATGTAAGATGGATTATTCAGTTGTATTAGCAAGTATTGTTGTTTTTTTAATTATAACCTTTTTATTGGTGGGAATGCTTTTAGGAGCCAAGGCAAAATTATTACCCTCTGGTCCTGTTTCCCTTTTGATAAATGGTGATAATAAAGTAGAGGTCTCCTCTGGGAATACCCTTTTGAGTACTTTGGGAAATAATAAAATATTTTTACCCTCAGCCTGTGGTGGAGGTGGAACCTGTATCCAATGTAAGTGTCAGGTAATTGAAGGTGGAGGAGAAATTTTACCTACAGAAGCGCCCCACTTTTCTAGAAAAGAAGTTGCTGAAGGATGGCGTTTAGGATGTCAAGTTAAAGTAAAGCAAGACATGGTAATTCAAGTACCTGAGGAGGTATTTGGAATCAAAAAGTACGAAGCTAAAGTGGTAAGAAACTGGAATGTAGCCTCGTTTATTAAAGAGTTTGTGGTTGAAATTCCAGAGGAAATGGACTACAAGGCAGGAGGATATATTCAAATTGAAATTCCCCCTTGCGAAGTGAAATATGAAGATATTGATATTTCTGCCCATCCAGAGGAACACCCTGGGGAACCCGATAAATTTAAATTGGAGTGGGACAAGTTTAACTTATGGCCTTTAACGATGAAAAATCCTGATACGGTTGAACGTGCTTATTCTATGGCCTCTTATCCTGCTGAAGGAAAAGAAATCATGCTCAATGTACGAATTGCAACACCTCCTTTCGATCGTGCAAAAAATGATTGGAGTGATGTTAACCCGGGAGTTGCCTCCTCTTATATTTTTTCTAAAAAGGCAGGTGATCCAGTGACCATCTCTGGACCTTACGGTGAATTTTTTATAAACGAATCCGATTCTGAAATGCTATACGCAGGGGGAGGAGCTGGAATGGCACCTATGCGTTCTCACCTTTACGAATTGTTTAGAACGCTTAAGACAGGAAGAAAAGTAACCTTCTGGTACGGCGGTCGTTCCAAAAGAGAATTGTTTTATATCGATCATTTTAGAGCCCTAGAAAAAGACTTTCCTAATTTTAAATTTTACATCGCTTTATCAGAACCCTTGGAAGAAGATAATTGGAAAGTTAAAGACGGTCTAGACGGTGAGGGAGATGGCTTTATAGGCTTTGTTCACCAAGTGGTAATAGACAACTATCTATCTACTCACGAAGCTCCAGAAGACATAGAAGTATATTTCTGTGGCCCTCCGTTGATGAATCAAGCCATTGAACGAATGGCTGAGGACTTTGGTGTTCCACCCGAGAATGTCCGCTTTGACGACTTTGGAGGATAAGTAAAATTAAAAGAGGCCCAAGGCCTCTTTTTTTATGTCTTTTGTAATACTTTACAGACTTGACGAATTAATTTAACTTTGCATTCAATGAGTCAATTAACACTACACGAAATTCACCAACTTGCCATGAAAGAGGTAGGGGATCATTTGGAAGCAGAAGGCTATGAGTTTTTAGCAGTCAACTCTCAGCTGAAACGCACCCCTCAATTTGTATGTGTAAAAGACAAGAAATTATACTTTGTAGTGGTACAGGGTACGCTTTATCCCAAAGCACCTAAAAAGTTTGATCCCGAACTGATCGAAAAAGTCAAAGATCATGCAGAAAAAAATAATGCCCAACTGTATCTTGCTGGGGTTGGATTTGCCCATGCTGAAAACTACGATTATCCACTAACAAAAAAAGACCCCTATGCAGTCAATTTTCAAGGACTTGAAGCAATACAGTAGGGTATTAATTACCTTCTTATTGATTTTGGGTTGTACTGCGCCAGCTGAGCAACTTCTGAAAATTCAAGGGTATGCCTTGGGAACTACCTATTCGATTTCCTATGTTTCAAATTCACTGACTCCAACGCTTTTAACCCAAAAGGTAGATTCTATTTTTCAGGTGATAAATCAATCTTTGTCTACCTACCAGGCCGATTCTGATATTTCCAAGATCAATAGGGGAGATAGTTTATTGGTAATAGATCAGCATTTTGAAAATGTCTACAATAAAACTTCAGAAGTTTGGGAACACTCGCAAGGTTTTTTTGATCCAACGGTCGGTACTTTAGTAAACGCGTATGGATTTGGTCCAGGGAAGTCACTAAATAAGGTAAACGAAAAACAGAGAGACAGTATGCTGGAGTTTACTGGCTGGTCAAAAACACGGCTGACAAAACAAAAAACCATTCAAAAGGAGCATCCTTTTATCTACTTTGATTTCAATGCACTTGCAAAGGGCTACACTGTAGATGTCTTGGCCAATTTTTTAAAAAGCAATCAGCTGGATGACTATTTAGTTGAAATAGGTGGCGAGCTTGTGGCCAAGGGAAAAAGTCCAAGAACAGGGAAGTTTTGGAAAATTGCTATCGATAATCCTGAACAAGGTCAAGAGCGAAATTTTATCCGAACACTTAGCTTGGATAATGAAGCATTGGCAACTTCTGGAAATTACCGAAAGTATGCTGTAGATACAGAATCTGGTTTGCGTATTGCCCACTCCATCAATCCTAAAACTGGTCAGGCATTTCCCACTGAGGTATTGAGTGCATCGGTGATTGCTCCAGATTGTATGACAGCTGATGCTTATGCTACTGCACTAATGGTCATGCCTTTAGCTCAGTCTCAAAAACTCATCAATTCCAAGCCTGAACTCGAGGCCTACTGGATAGTATCTGATTCTATTCAGGGTATAAAAGAGCTTTTTTCAGATGGGTTTTTGAAAGAAGAATAGGTTTTATTTTCGTCCAACAGGAATTTGTTCTTCAATTGGTAACGCAAATTTGACTATCTCTTCAGTTGAAAGTTCTTTTAGAAAGTCAACTCCTTCAGTTTTAAAACCGACTGATTCCAGCCTTTGATAGTAGTCTTTACCATAAATACGAACATGATCGTATTGACCAAAAATTTCAGTCCTTTTGGCTTTATCGGTAATGCTGTTATCTTCAAAAGTTACTGAGCGTTCTGCTTCCAAAGGCACCTGAGCGATGAGCGTTCCTCCTTTTTTTAATACCCTGTAAAGCTCTTCCATCGCTTTGAGGTCGTCAGGAATATGTTCCAACACATGATTGCATAAAATTAAATCAAAAGTAGCGTCCTTAAAGGGTAAATCGCATATATCTGCTTTGACATCTGCCAAAGGAGAATGCAAGTCTGTAGTAGTATAGTCCCAATGATTAAAACTTTTAAACCTACTGTAAAACACTTGCTCAGGTGCGATATGAAGCACCTTAAGTTTGTTTTGGAGTAAAGTTGTTTTTCTCCGAAGGTAGAGCCAAAGCAGACGATGACGTTCCAAAGACAGTGTTCCAGGGCATAAGGCATTGGGTCTGCTAACTTTATATCCATAGGCTAGGAATTTACGATACGAACTACCGTCAATCGGATCTGTAAAACGACTCCCTTTAAAGTACCATTTAATTAGAGGCCGAAACCAAATACTCAAAGAGATGAGCCAAGGTCTGGGAAGCAAGTTCAGAAGCCCTTTCATAAGACCAAAGGAAGGCTTCGAAAAGGAATTTCTTCCTCACTTTGAATACCTAGTGCTTGGTAAACATATTCAAAGGTTGAGAGCAGTTCTGGTTTGCCGTCAATTAAGGCAACATTGTGTTCAAAATGAGCCGAGGGCTTGCCGTCAGCGGTAAGAATGGTCCAGCCATCCTTGAGCTGTTTGATTCGGTGTGTACCCATATTGATCATGGGTTCTATAGCCAAAACCATTCCATTTAAAAACTTTTTACCCCTTCCGCGTTTGCCGTAATTGGGAACTTCTGGTGCTTCGTGCATGGTTTCGCCTAAACCGTGACCTACCAATTCACGGACAACACCATAACCCTCTTTTTCACAGTAGTGTTGAATGGCATAGCCCAAATCTCCAATGCGATTGTTGAGTTGAAAGGCTTTAATGCCCTCGTAAAGGGACTCTTTGGTTATTCGGAGGAGCTTTTCCGTTTCTGGTGCGATTTCTCCTACCGCAAAAGTGTAAGCATGATCTCCGTAAAACCCGTTTTTTAGTGCTCCGCAGTCTATGGAAATGATATCCCCTTCTTCTAGTGGATTGTCATTTGGAATTCCATGGACTACTTGAGAGTTGGGACTCATACACAACGTATTAGGAAAGTCGTACAGACCTAAAAAACCCGGCTCCGCATTTTGATCTTTGATAAAGTCATAAGCCAAGGCATCTAATGCTAGGGTGGTGACCCCAGGCTTAATTTCCGATGCTAACATACCTAGAGTCTTGGAAACAATCAACGCACTTTCACGCATCAATTCTATTTCCTCACGAGTTTTAAGTATAATTCCAGACATATTAGAAATCGGCGTATGCGTCTTCGTAGGCTTCCTTTTTTAAGATTTTTGAAAAATCTTCTATCATACTTTCTACGGGAAATTCTACAATTCTGTTGTTTTCTTTACCATTTTCAAAAAAGATAAGTGTGGGAATATTCAGTATATCGTATTCTTTTTCATAGCCAAGTGGACTGTCCTTAGCTTCTGAAATAGCGTACATTTCTATTTGATCTTCACTGACTCCTAGCGCATCTAAAAGTTTGAACATACCACCCAATTCTCTTTGAGTATCCCCACACCATGTTCCGAGGAATAATTTAAACTCTAGATTTTTAGCCAAGGGTTTGTGTTCTTCGACCCATCCTTCTGGGATTTTAAGACGGTCGTATTCCAATTGGAACCAAGCCTTAAATTCATCTGTATTTAGATTGGCGCGATTCATATATCCCAAAACAACAGTTTCACCCTCCTCACCAATAAGTGTTTCCACCTCCATTGGAACCGAACTGTACTTTGGAGTATCAGTGCTCTTACAATGAATTAGGAGCAAACTTGAAAATAAAAAAAAGACAAATTGTTTCATTGTTTTAAAAGTAAGGATTTTTGAGTCATAGTCGAAGGCTGATCCACTTCCATCAAATCCAAAATAGTAGGCGCAATATCTCCAAGAATACCAGACTTTATGTTCTTCTTTTCAGCATCAACTAAAATGATTGGAACTGTATTGGTTGTATGTGCAGTATTGGGACTACCATCGGGATTAATCATGGTTTCGCAGTTACCGTGATCGGCGATAACTAAACTGGCATAAGAATGTTTTAGGGCGGCATCCAATACCTCAGCAGCACAATGGTCAACAGCTTCACAAGCTTTTATTGCGGCTTGCAAATCTCCTGTATGACCAACCATATCTGGATTGGCAAAGTTTAAGCAAATAAAATCAGGAGGATCATTTTCAATCTTTTCAATGATGGCGTCGCGAACTTCAAAAGCGCTCATCTCAGGTTTTAAATCATAGGTAGCCACCTTGGGAGAAGGACACAAAATTCGTTCCTCTCCTTCAAAAGGAATTTCTCTTCCTCCATTAAAAAAGAAGGTGACATGTGGGTATTTTTCAGTCTCTGCAATACGGACCTGCGTCTTGCCAGCCTTTGAAAGTACTTCACCCAAAGTATCTTGAAGATTGTCCTTATCAAAGACAACTTTTACTCCTTTAAATGACTCGTCGTAATTTGTAAGTGTAAGGTAGTATAGCTCTAAAGGCTGCATCTCAAATTCAGGAAATGCCTGTTGTGAAAGTGCTTGAGTGAGTTCTCTGCCCCGATCAGTTCTAAAATTAAAAAAGAGAACTACATCACCTTTTTCAATCTGTGCTGAGGTGTTTTCTTTAATCAATGGTTTGATGAACTCGTCGGTAATTCCTTCCTCATAACTGTCTTGAAGGCTTTTTTCAAAATCAGAAGATGGGCTTCCCTTGCCGTGAACTAAAAGATCGTAAGCCAACTTTACACGCTCCCAACGTTGGTCTCGATCCATGGCGTAATAGCGTCCTATAAGGGAGGCAAAAACAGCAGTTTTTTCTTTTAACTTATTTTCAATTTGTTGCACAAAGCCTTTGCCAGACTGAGGATCAACATCTCTTCCATCCGTAAAAGCGTGGAGATAAACTTGAGGGAGTTTATATTCTTCAATCATATCGAGTAGCCCTTCGAGGTGGTTGATATGAGAGTGAACACCACCGTCGGAAAGCAGCCCCAATATGTGAACTTTTTTACCCTCTTTTTGGGCGTATTCCAGACTATCGATTATAACTTTTTCGCTTTTCAGGCTGTCGTTTTCAACGGCTAAATTAATCTTAGCTAGATCCTGATATACTATTCTTCCTGCACCTAAATTCATATGACCTACTTCGCTATTACCCATTTGTCCTTCGGGTAAGCCGACGTGAACTCCATCTGTTCTCAATGTGCTTGAGGCGTAGTTTTTATACAGAGAGTCAATGTAGGGAGTGTGGGCTTGGTCTAGAGCAGAAACTTCTGGGTCTGGGGCATTTCCCCAGCCATCCAAGATCATCAAGAGTGTTTTTTGGGCCATTAATTTTTTTGTAAAGATACAAATTTGTCTAGTCTTGATTAAATCCACTTGGCTTAAAAAAAAACTGTTACTTTGTAAAAAAAGAGGTGAAAAAAGGCCTGGTTTTTAGATCTACGGGAAGTTGGTATACAGTTGAGTCTGACGGGGTTTTTTATGCTTGTAGGATTAAGGGAAAACTCCGGTTAAAAGGGATCAAAAGTACAAACCCAATTGCTGTAGGGGATTGGGTACTCTTTGAAGTAGATCGTCACACTTCAGAGCCGGAAGGGACCATAGTTGAAATCGAAGAACGTCAAAACTACATTGTTCGAAAGTCAGTAAATCTTTCCAAGCAAACCCATATTATCGCTTCAAATATTGATCAAGTTTTTCTGCTTATAACGCTTTACAATCCACCTACTTTTCCAGCCTTTATCGACCGATTTTTAGTTACTGCTGAGGCATATCAAATTCCTTCAATTTTGGTATTTAATAAGCTGGATACTTGCTCACCAGAACAGGAACAAGAAATTGATGCTTTGGCTGCAGTTTATGAAAACATAGGGTATACAACTTTAAAAATATCAGCAACAGACGGACACAATATATCTGAAATTGAATCGATGATGCAGAATAAGGTGAGCATGTTTTCAGGTCACAGCGGAGTGGGCAAATCCACATTGATTAATGCGATCGCTCCAGATTTGAATTTAAAAACAGCTGCAATCTCTGACCAGTATCAGCAGGGCACTCACACAACAACTTTCGCAGAAATGTTTGCTTTACCCAAGGGGATGAAGCTCATTGACACACCAGGAATTAAAGGTTTTGGTGTGGTAGATATGCAGGCAGATGAAATAGGAAATTATTTTCCTGAGTTTGTCCCATTAAAACCACTTTGTAAGTTTAACAATTGTTTGCATCAAAACGAGCCACACTGCGCTGTAATAGAAGCCTATAAGGAAGGTAAAATTGCAGAGACCCGCTATTCGAATTATCTGCAAATGCTAGAAAATGATAAGACCTATCGCTAATTTAAAACCATGAGAGTTGTCATTCAACGAGTCAGCAAGGCTCAGGTTACAATAGAACAAGAAAGAAGTGAGCACATAGCCCAGGGTATTTTAGTATTATTGGGAATTGAGATGGCTGATGGTGATGCCGACGTCGATTGGTTGGTCAACAAAGTTCTCAACTTAAGGATTTTTGACGATGAAGCTGGAGTGATGAATAAGTCTTTATTAGACATCAAAGGAGAGTTAATGGTTGTTAGCCAGTTTACGCTTATGGCAGCTACCAAAAAAGGGAACCGTCCGTCCCACATTCGTGCAGCAAATCATCAACATGCAGTGCCCCTATATGAGTCCTTCGTTAAAAAAGCCCAAGCACTTTTAGAAACTCGAGTGGCAACAGGTTCTTTTGGAGCAATGATGAAAGTGAGTCTGGATAATGACGGACCAGTAACTATTTTGATAGATTCTAAGAGTAGAGAGTAAAGTTTTACAAGATATTCACTTCGGTTTCAAGGGAAATATCAAACGTTTCCTTTACAGCAGCTTGAATATTTTGGGCTAAAGCTAAAATGTCTTTGCCGCTTGCATTACCCGAGTTGACCAATACCAAGGCTTGTTTTTCATGTACAGCAGCATCACCGTGTCGACTTCCTTTAAACCCCAAATGATCAATCATCCAGGCAGCATGGATTTTAACCAGTCCTTTGGGAGCAGGGTAGGAAGGGAGTTCGGGATATTGACTTTTTAGTGTTTTAAAGTGCGATTCTGAAATGACTGGATTTTTAAAAAAACTACCGCTATTTCCAAGTATTTTGGGGTTGGGGAGTTTGGACTCTCTGATGGAAATGACTGCAGCTGCAATTTCTTGAATAGTAGGTGAGGAATTTTCAAATAGAGCTTTTAGTGCACCGTATTCAACTTTAGTTTGATGTGGGGGTTTTTGCAGCTCAAAACAAACTGAAGTAATGATGTATTTTCCTTTTTGATGGGTTTTAAAAATGGAAGATCTGTATTCAAATTCACATAGTGTTTTTGTTAAAGTTTCTTCTTTAAGTGTATCAACATTTAGCACCTTACAGCTTTTGAATACTGAACTTAGCTCTACTCCATAGGCACCGATATTTTGTATGGGAGCTGCCCCTACACTTCCAGGAATAAGAGATAAATTTTCAACCCCACCGTAATTTTGATCCAGACACCAAAGTACGAAGTCGTGCCAGTTTTCCCCTGCCTGAACTTCTAAAGTCACCCCAGTTGAACTTTCGTCCAATAGTTCAATTCCTTTATTGGCAATTAAAAGGCTAAGCCCCTCAAAATTTTGTGTTAACAGTACATTACTTCCCCCTCCAAATATTCTAAAAGGAAGTTCTTTGTTTTGCGTGAGGATGTGTTGGAGTTCGGTCGGATCTTCTACTTTGTAAAAGTACTTTGTTTGGGCTTCAATCCCAAAGGTGTTGTAGGGTTTTAAGGAAACGTTCTCTTCAAAACTGAGCATGTTTCAAGTTACAAATTTCTTGTAGGCTTCCAATGCTTTTTCCAAAATTGTTGCTGCGATAATTAGTTTTTCTTGACTGAGAATAAAAGCAATTCGAACTTCATTAAGCCCAACATTCGGTGTAGAATAAAAGCCTTTAGCAGGTGCCAACATTACCGTTTGATTGTCCAAATTAAAGTCAGTGAGCAAAAATTTTGAAAAGTCTTCCGCATCTTCTACGGGAAGTTTTACAATGCAATAAAAAGCTCCCATGGGGTGAGACACTTCTACATTTGGAATTTGTTCTAACTGTTTAATCAATGTATTTCTTCTGGCGGTATATTCTTTAACAACTCCTTCTAAATAACTGTCTGGTGCCGTAAGGGCAGCTTCACTGGCCATAAGGGCGTAAGTAGGAGGGGAAAGCCTTAAATGGGCAAACTTCAGCACATTTTTAATTAAAGATGTATTTCTTGATACAAGCGACCCAACACGAGCACCACACATACTATAACGCTTGGAAACAGAGTCGATCATCAGTGTGTGCTGACTTGCTTTTTCATTACTTAAAACGGAATAATGAGGCTCACCACCGTGGATAAATTCACGATAAACTTCATCAACAATAAGAAAAATATCGTGTTTGATTGCCAATTCACACAGTGTATTAATTTCTTTTTTACTGTAAACGTAGCCTGTGGGATTACTGGGGTTACACAGGAGTATTGCCCTGGTTTTTGCGGTAATCTTTTCACTGATATTCTCTAAGGCAGGCAGCTGAAATTGAGAATGAAATTCAGAGATAACCGGTACAACGCTTACACTAGCTGCGCTTGCAAAACCATTGTAATTGGCATAAAAGGGTTCAGGGATAATGATTTCATCACCGGCATCGCATATGACATTTAAAGCAAAAGTGAGTGCCTCACTCGCTCCTGTGGTAACTATTATGTCGTCAGGGACTAATGAAATGTGGTGTTTGCTGTAATAATCGACTAATTTCTTACGGTAAGCTAAAGTTCCTTGAGATGGACCATAAGGGAGCAAGTCTAAATTTGAGCTTGTAATTGCATCAATGGCTTCTTTTGGTGCAGCGATATCGGGCTGACCAATATTGAGGTGTAATACTTCAACTCCTTTTGATTTAGCTTCCTCAGAAAAGACAACTAGCTTTCGGATTGGTGAGGTGGGGAGTTCAATTCCTTTTCGGGATAATTGTGGCATGGCTCAAATAAAGATGCAAAAATGCAAAAATATGAGGTTTTTTTATGCTGCCATCCACTAATTTTTTAAAACCCGAGTTGAATTTACAAGATTTCAGCTAAGAAAATCACACTTTTACTGTTTAGGACGTACCGTCCCTTTAATTTTCAATGCAATAATTGGATCGTTTTCCTGATTGGTAGAAACAGTAATTGTCTTTCTAAAGGGACCTACTCGATTGGTATCGTAGCGAACAACTATTTCACTACTTTCTCCAGGCGCTATAGGATCCTCTGGTTTTTTCGGGATGGTACACCCACAACTGGACTTAACATTGGTGATGATAAGATCTGCATTGCCAGTATTGGTGAAGCTAAACACGCGTTCTCCATCACTTCCATTTTCGATCGTTCCGTAATCGATGGTTGTAGAATCAAATTCGATTTGAGGAAATGTTTGTTGAGCGTATAGGGATACGCTAAAGAGAATAAGAATAAGATTGAGGTATTTTGTTGTTTTCATAAAACGATTTTAATGTTTAAAAATAAAATTTTTCTTTATTCAAAGAGTCATTATGTTTATAACATTAGTGTTGCTACTTTTGTATAACAAAAACTAGACCAAAATTTCACATGGAGATTCCTTCCAAATTTGACTCTAAAGGGATAGAAAGCAAGTGGTATGCCTATTGGCAAGAAAACAACTTTTTTAAGTCTATCCCAGACGATCGAGAACCCTACACTATAGTTATTCCTCCTCCAAATGTTACAGGGGTACTGCATATGGGTCATATGTTAAACAACTCCCTCCAAGATATTATCATTCGTCGAGCTAGAATGATGGGCTATAACGCTTGTTGGGTTCCAGGTACAGATCATGCCTCTATTGCTACTGAGGCCAAGGTGGTTGCCAAACTAAAAGCCGAAGGAATTGAAAAAAGTGAACTGACACGAGAAGAATTTCTAGCCCATGCTTGGGATTGGACAGAAGAGTATGGTGGAGTTATTTTGGAACAGTTAAAGAAACTAGGGTGTAGCTGTGATTGGGACCGAACCAAATTTACTTTAGATCCTGAAATGACCGAATCAGTGCTCCAAGTTTTTGAGAAGTTGCACGACCAAGGTTATATATATAGAGGCTTTCGAATGGTCAACTGGGACCCTGAAGCCCAAACAACCCTTTCCGATGAGGAAGTACTCTACGAAGAAAAAAACGGTAAGCTCTATCATATTGCATATCAAATCGAAGGCAGTGATGAGCGGGTTATTATCGCTACCACACGACCGGAAACTTTGCTTGGCGATACTGCTGTCTGTATCCACCCAGAAGACGAACGCTATCAGTATTTGAAAGGAAAGAAAGTTCATGTACCGCTGACGGATCGAGTTGTACCCATTATAGAGGATGATTATGTCGCTATGGATTTTGGAACGGGTTGTCTAAAAGTAACTCCCGCTCATGATCAAAATGACAAACTTTTAGGTGAAAAACACCAGCTTGAGGTCATTGATATATTCAATGCTGATGGAACCCTTAATGAGCATGGTGGTAAGTATCAATCCATGGACCGATTTAAAGTTCGTAAACTTATTGCTAAGGATTTAGAGGCACAGCAACTATTGATAAAAACAGAGCCCTACACCCATAAGGTTGGGGTTTCAGAACGAACGAAGGCTGTGATCGAACCTCGCCTTTCGGATCAGTGGTTCCTGAAAATGGAAACATTGGCAAAACCTGCAATTGATGCTGTTTTGAAATCAAATGACATCCAGCTTCTTCCAGAAAAATTTAAAAATACTTACCGTCATTGGATGGAAAATATTCGTGATTGGAATATTTCTAGACAGTTGTGGTGGGGTCAGCGTATTCCTGCCTATTACTTCGGAAAAGGGAAAGAAGACTATGTGGTTGCTCAAAATGAAAACCGTGCATTAGAAAAAGCACGATTAAAAAGTGGGAATGTTGGTTTAGAGCTGAAAGACTTATGTCAAGACGAAGATGTATTAGACACTTGGTTTTCTTCTTGGCTATGGCCAATATCTGTTTTTGATGGGATTCGAAACCCTGAAAATGAGGAGATTGAATACTATTACCCCACTCAAGATTTGGTGACCGGCCCGGATATTTTGTTCTTTTGGGTTGCTAGAATGATCATATCAGGCTATGCGTTCCGTGATGAAAAACCTTTTTCTAAAGTTTATCTTACAGGACTTGTAAGAGATAAGAAAGGACGTAAAATGTCTAAGCAATTGGGAAATTCTCCGGATGCATTAAAGCTTATTGACGATTACGGTGCGGACGCGGTTCGAGTAGGATTGATGCTGAGTTCAGCCGCAGGAAATGATCTACTTTTCGACGAGACGCTCTGCCAACAGGGGAAAAACTTTGCTAATAAAATCTGGAATGCCTACCGTTTGATTGAAGGTTGGGAAATCAAAGAGGATTTACAGCAACCAAAAGTTGCTGCTGAGGCACTTCAATGGTATGCAAATCATTTTGAAAAAACACTGGCGTGGGTTGATGAAAATTTTGAAAAATACAGAATTTCAGATGCCTTAATGTCGATATATAAGTTACTTTGGGACGATTTCTGCTCTTGGTTGTTGGAGTTGGTCAAGCCAGATTACGGTCAGCCTATAGATCAACAAACCTATACTGATATTATCGCCTTATTTGAGAAAAATTTGAGAATACTGCATCCTTTTATGCCCTTTCTTACCGAAGAATTATGGCATTTCATCAAGGAGCGCAAAACGGATGAAGCTCTCACGCTTTCCGCCTGGCCTCAGACTCAAAATTTCGATCAAAAACTCATAGCTGATTTTGAATTGGCACAGCAGATTATAGTCGGTATTCGCAACTTTAGAAATGAAAAAAATATTTCCTATAAAGAAAGCATCAGTCTATACATCAATACAGAGGCAGCATACTTTAGTTTTGAATCCAGTATTATAAAACTGGGAGGGCTAACAGCGATCAACTTTACTTCGCCACCAGAGGAATTGGTTGGAGGAAGTTTTAGGATAAATAATTTGGGACTTTTTATTCCTACCGATGCAGCTGAAGATCCTGAGGTTGAAAAGGAAAAATTAACTTCAGAGTTAAAATATACTCGTGGTTTTTTGGCTTCGGTAGAGAAGAAGTTATCCAATGAACTCTTTGTAGCCAATGCACCTGAAAAAGTTATCGCCTTAGAGCGTAAAAAAGCTGCAGATGCTAAAGAAAAAATAGTACTTCTAGAAAAGAATTTAGCATTGCTTTAAGGCAAGTGAGCAATTGTTTGGACACCTCCTTTGACCATATCGTTTACTTTTACGTCTAATGGAGTATTAAGGGGTAAAAACAGATCTACTCGAGAGCCAAATTTGATGAATCCAGCATCCTCACCTTGAGTGACCTGAGTACCTTCTTCTGCGTAATTGACAATCCTTCTCGCTACCGCTCCTGCAATTTGACGATAAAGAATCTCTCCAAAGCTTTTGTTTTCTAAAACGATGGTGGTTCGTTCGTTGAGTTCGGATGATTTGGGATGCCAAGCCACTAAATATTTTCCTGGGTGGTATTTGCTAAAGTTGACTACTCCGCTCATGGTATAGCGAGTAACGTGTACGTTCAATGGTGACATAAAGATGGAAACTTGCAATCGTTTGTCTTTAAAATATTCTTTTTCGTACACTTCTTCCACTATTACAACTTTACCGTCGACTGGTGCGATGAGGTGATTGTCGTTTTTGGGTGTAACCCGTTTTGGGTTTCTAAAAAACTGCAGTACTAAGACCAGTAGAATTAGCGCTGCTAGTTGAACAAGCATTTTAACCCATTCTACTGAGATTTTATATTCTGCCAGTAGCGAAATTACCGCTACAAGAATAAACGTATTCATAATAATTCGGTACCCTTCTTTATGAAACATATTCCGATATTTTAAAAACAAGATAAATAAAAGGAGCAGTATAAAGTACACTGTCCATACGATCAAAAAAGCCACCGTGTCCTGGGATCAGCGAACCACTGTCTTTGACCAGGGCTTCTCTTTTAAATTTAGATTGTATAAGGTCTCCTATAGTAGCAGTAAGTACAATAACAATTGCGAGTAAAGGGAAGATCCATTTTTCTAATCCAGTATCCAATAGCATCAATAGGAAACTGATGGCCAAACAACTCAGGCCTCCACCCCAAAAACCTTCCCAAGTTTTCTTTGGTGAAATTGAAGGGAAGAGTAATGTTTTTCCCCAGCTTTTTCCAAACACATAGGCAAGACTGTTATTAGTCCAGATTAGTGCAAACATGATAAGAGTAATCAGGTTGTTGTCGGCATCGGATAATGAAGTAGTGGCTAAAATAAAATAGGCAGAACCAATAAGGTAAAAGAAAGTAAGTCCACTTCGTTGAAAAGGAGCTGAAGGATAGTTTACATCCTTCAAAAGGCAGTATGTTAAATACAAACTGGTCAGTAGGGTCAAAATTAAAAGACCGTAGTGTAAGGTGGGATGCACATTTTGCGTATAAAACTGATAAGTGAGTAGTCCAAAAAGTAAAAAAGAGACAGGACTTTTATGTTTTATAAGCTTTTGAAACTCAATGAGAGCCAAAGTTGAAAAGACAAATAGTACAATTAAAAATGATGGTTGAGACCAGCAAGCTGAAAATACAATCAGAGCTACATACAGTAAGCCGGAAACAGTCCTAACGAGCAGTTCTCTCATACCGATTTATTTTCACTTTACACAGAAAATGGAACCAAGGATTGTGTTGGGAAAAATAGGGGTGATTTGAAATAGTGAGCATAAATTCATTTGTCTTCTAAAAGCAAATATATGCTTTTTGAAGTAGTGCTAGACGCAGCAACTTCTTCGGGATCAGATTTAATTTTAAGAGTGGTAATGTTTGTTGGAATGGTCTTGGGGTATTTGTTCTTTAAAAAGGTCATCCCTTGGCTGACATCCCTTACCAATTGATCCATACTGGCTATAACAACAATCGTTTCAGGCAGATCAGAAAGTTTAAAATGCTTGATCTGATTTTCACTCAGTAAAATTTTTCCTGTATTTGAAATAAGGTATTCACAATCGATTAAAGCAGCTTTGTAGGCTTTAAGACTTCCAGAAGTTTCATTTACATAGCTGGTAGAAAACAAGTCTGAGTTTGTTTGATTTAAGCTGAGTATCTGTTGGTGTTCCCAATTGTTTTCCACACAAATTTTATTAAAATTACTCAGGAGTATGTCTTTAGATTCGTTGTAGAGAAAACGCCCTCCTTTACGAGTAAAATTTTTAGCAAATCCAATGTCTAAGGGGTCTTCTTCATTGGGTAAAAAAGGACTCTTTCTGGACTTTTGCGTTTTGCTTTTACCAAAAAACTTGTCCCAAATTCCCATAGTATATCAATCACTTGCCCTCCTTAGCCTCTTCAATTTTTTCTTCGTTAGACAAATAGGGTCTTTTACCTAATATATTTTCTAAATCGTCTTTAAAAATAACTTCTTTTTCTAAAAGCCGATCGGCTAATTGAATTAATTTGTCTTTGGAAGTTGCAAGCAATGAGATTGCTCTCTCGTATTGCTTTTCAATTATTTCAGATATTTCATGATCAATTTTACGTGCCGTTTCCTCAGAATATGGCTTCGTAAAGTTGTATTCTGATTGTCCACTAGAGTCGTAATACGTAATATTTCCCAGCGTATCATTAAGTCCGTATACGGAGACCATAGCTCTGGCTTGACGGGTGACTTTTTCTAAGTCACTGAGTGCACCTGTAGAAATCTTATCGAACATGACTTTTTCTGCTGCTCTTCCCCCAAGTGCGGCACACATTTCGTCAAGCATTTGCTCCGTTCTTACGATTTGTCTTTCTTCAGGTAAATACCATGCAGCTCCAAGAGACTGTCCTCTGGGTACAATGGTTACCTTAACCAAAGGAGCAGCGTGTTCTAGTAACCAACTTACAATAGCGTGACCAGCTTCGTGGAAAGCAATGGTTTTCTTTTCTTCTGGAGTGATGATTTTGTTCTTCTTTTCTAATCCTCCGATGATACGGTCAACAGCATCAAGGAAATCTTGTTTACCAACTGATTTTTTATTTTTTCTGGCAGCGATCAACGCGGCTTCATTACAAACATTGGCTATATCTGCACCAGAGAATCCCGGAGTTTGTTTGGCTAGAAAATCTATATCTAAGGTTTTGATTACTTTGATGGGTTTCAAATGCACCTTAATAATCTCTTTGCGCTCGTTTAAGTCGGGTAGGTCAACATAAATTTGGCGATCGAATCGACCTGCACGCATTAGTGCCTTGTCCAGTACATCGGCTCTGTTGGTGGCAGCTATGACAATGACATTAGTGTCCGTACCAAATCCATCCATTTCAGTAAGCAGTTGATTGAGGGTGTTTTCCCTTTCATCATTTGAACCTGTGATATTGCTTTTCCCTCTCGCTCGTCCTATGGCATCAATTTCATCAATAAAAATGATGGACGGTGACTTGTCTTTTGCTTGTTTGAATAAGTCTCTTACTCTTGAGGCACCCACTCCCACAAACATTTCTACGAAGTCAGATCCAGATAGAGAGAAAAAAGGAACTTTGGCTTCGCCTGCAACAGCCTTAGCTAAGAGCGTCTTTCCTGTTCCTGGTGAGCCTACAAGCAGTGCTCCTTTGGGAATTTTACCTCCCAAAACAGTATATTTTTTTGGATTTTTAAGAAAATCAACGATTTCTTGCACCTCTTCTTTAGCGCCTTCCAGTCCGGCTACATCTTTAAAGGTAGTTTTGACATCTGTATTTTTATCAAATAGTTTTGCTTTGGACTTCCCAATGTTAAAGATTTGTCCTCCAGGCCCACCAGCACCTCCTCCAGACATACGTCGCATAAGAAAGATCCAAACACCTATAATAATGATAATTGGTAAAAATCCAATCAATGCATCAACCCAACGATTTTCAACGGTGATGAATTCAAGTCGAAAAACAATTCCTTGTTCCCGAGCTTTCTCAAGCTTTTCTTCAAAGAGTTCCAAACTCCCAACTTCAAATTGATAGTGAGGTCCGCGTGAATTGTCTTGACCAAACATATTTTTGGAATTTGCTGCTTGATGTTCGCTTTTTCCTAAGGCTTCTTCATTAAGGGTTACGCGTACACTACTCTTATTTCTGATAACAACAACCTCACTCACATCTCCTGCGTTGAGGTATTTTTCAAAATTAGAGATGTTGGTCTTACTGACCGATTGCCATGAGTCACTTCCTCCGAAGAGACTCATCCCCAAAAGGGCGAATATAATCGCACCGTAGAGCCAATAGATATTGAATTTAGGTGCTTGTGGTTTTTTATCTTCTTTCATAGCTTTTTTTAGTAGTTTGAAGCGATTTGAGTACTTTTCGCATCCCCCCAAAGTTCTTCAATATTGTAATATTCACGAATTTGATTTTGAAAAACGTGAACGACTACATTTACATAATCTATCAGTACCCATTCTGCATTGTCAAGCCCTTCTGTGTGAAAGGGTTTTTCATGCAATGCTTTACTTACAGTTTTCTGAACAGAATTGACGATGGCTGATACTTGCGTATTTGAATTTCCGCTGCACACAATAAAAAAATCACAAGGGGTATTATCCAGTTCTCTCAAATCCAACTGATGTATATTTTCTCCTTTTACATTTTCAATTCCAAGAATGACTTCTTCGACCAGTTGTATTTCCCCTTTTTTTTTATTTGCCATTAAGTTCCTCTATTTTCTGCAAATTTATTACTTTTTGAGTCGCAATTCACCTCTTCTATGGGCTATTTTAATATAATCAAACTTGATGCCACTACTTCAACCAATGATTATTTAAAGCAAAGGCGATTAGAGGGCAATTGTAAGGACGGTGATTTGGTTTGGACAATGTATCAAACTGCGGGTAGGGGGCAAGGTAATAAAGCTTGGGAATCCGAAGCTGGCAACAGTCTTTCAATGAGCATTTACAGGGCTTTTGGAGCGTATGGCCCCAAGCAACCCTTTGCAATTGGTTCTGCTTTTGCAACGGCTTTAGTGCACACATTAAAGTTGCTCGAAGTCCCTGAATTGAATATTAAATGGCCAAACGACATTTTGTCATGTAATAAAAAAATTGGAGGGATCTTAATAGAAAATACATTTAAAAACAATAAACTAACCAATAGTATTCTCGGTTTTGGATTGAATGTCAATCAGTCTGATTTTTCTAAATTTCCTCACGCGGCATCACTATTCAGCCTCACTAAGAAGAAATGGAATATTGAAAAAGTATTTGAGGCCTTAATTTATGCTCTTGAGCAAGATGAATTTACAAATCTGGTAAAGCATCGAGATGCCAACTTAGAGACATTTAATTCCTATTTATGGAGAAAAGGTAAACCCTCCAAATTTCAAGGGGTACAAAGTGTTTTTGAAGCCATTCCTTTGGAGGTTACTAAACAAGGAGGGCTAGTAATTACAAGTCTTGAAAATGAGCAAAAAAAAGAGTTGGCATTAGCCAATGCTAGGATACTATATATACAAAATTAAATCAAGGAGTCCAGTTGGCAGGATCTTTTCGCCATTCACTTAAATTCTGAGACTCTGTTTCTGTAATTTTATTTTGAGAAAGTGCAACATTCAAAAGTTGAGAATAATCACAAAGGGTTTGTAATTTTACATCTGCTTCTTCAAATGCTAGGGCTGCTTGAGGAAAGCCGTAAGTAAACAAAGCTAACATTCCAAGAACTTCACTTTTGGCTTCCCGCAAAGCGTTTACGGCATTAAGGCTACTTTTTCCCGTACTGATCAAATCCTCAATCACAACCACTTTTTGTCCAGAATCTAATTTCCCTTCAATTTGATTTTTTCGGCCGTGCTTTTTGGGTTCAGGACGCACATAAATAAAAGGAAGTCCCAGCTCTTGGGCAACCAACATCCCTATTCCAATAGCACCCGTGGCTACTCCAGCAATGATGATATCTGAATCGTAATTTGATCTAATTTCACTTGAAACCCACTGACACAGATTGGTCCTAATATCTGGATACGAAAGTGCTACTCTGTTGTCACAATAAATTGGAGATTGCCATCCACTCGCCCATGTAAATGGATTTTTTGGATTCAATTTAATTGCATTAATTTGTAAAAGTGACTCTGCGGTTTGCTGAGCTATTTTTTGATTAAAGATCATTCTCAAATGTATAAAGTTTTTTATAACCAGAAACCAATTTATTTGACCACTGAACTGATTGAAAATTCCAATGAATTTCCATTGTTTTTTGCCAAATATACTACAGTTAATAGCTTAATGAAAGCATTAAAATCAAAGAAGGTATCTGGAGTTTACTTTTATCATCCAAATAAAGAAAAATTAGAGCAACATTTTTTTAAACGATTTCCCAAGGTTGAAGCCGCAGGGGGGCTTGTTGAGCACAAAGATGGGAGATTTTTGTTCATCTACAGAAACAATAAATGGGATTTACCCAAAGGGAAAATTGAAAAAAAAGAAACCATTCTGACTGCTGCAGTACGTGAAGTAACAGAAGAGACAGGTACAGCAGACCTTATCGTATCCAAACCACTCCCAATAACTCATCATATCTACAAAGCAAATGGGAAGTATAAATTAAAATTAACGCATTGGTTTCTGATGAAGACAAAATACGATGCACCACTAGTTCCTCAAATTGAGGAGAACATTCAAAAAGCAGAATGGAAAACTAAAGAGGAAATACCTGAGATACTCGAAAATGTCTACGAAAACATTAAAATTGTGATTGACAAAGTAATAAACTAGCTTGGTTTACTTCAGTTTGACTGCTTTGGGAACTAAAGATGAAAAGTCACCCTTGTGAAGCATAATTTCTCTTACTATACTACTGCTGATGAAGGCATGCCCTGCCGAGGTAAGTAAAAAAACAGTTTCAAAGCCTGAAAGTCTTCTGTTCATTTGGGCGACACTTTTTTCAAATTCAAAATCAGCAGGATTTCTAAGGCCTCGTATAAGGGCATCAGCATTAACTTTTTTGCAAAAATCAATGGTCAAACCTTCGTAGGACTCTACACTTATTTTTGGATTGTTTTTATTGGTCTCCTTGATAAAATCCATACGTTGCTTGAGGCTGAACATATTTTTTTTCTCTTTGTTTTCTCCTACGGCAATAATCAGCTCATCGCAGAGCGGTATTGCTCTTTCAATAATTTCTTGATGCCCTATGGTTATAGGGTCAAAAGAGCCGGGAAAAACGAATCGTCGCATGTTGGTTGTGTTATACTTACTTTAAAGCAGTTTGTAAAAGGTAACTAAAAAAATCTGAAAGTTCAATGCCCATGGCGTTCAACTGTTGGGGGATGATGCTCTTAGCAGTCATTCCAGGGACACTATTAATCTCTAAAAGGTGTGGGATGCCGTCGACAAAAATATATTCACTTCTCACCACTCCTTTCAGTCCAAGTTTTTTGTAAACCAACCTACTCCAATTTTCGACTGCCTTTTGCCAATGTTCTGGGAGTTCAGCAGGGGTAATTTCTTGAGATTTACCTTCGTATTTGGCTGCGTAATCAAAAAAATCATTTTCGCTGATGATTTCTGTAATGGGAAATACCTCAATAGTATCGTTAAATTTTGCTACGCCTACGGAAAACTCTCTGCCCTCCAATGCAGTTTCAATCAATAGTTGATGGTCCTCTTTAAAAGCCTCCTTGATGGAGCCCTCAAGTTCGTTAGCTGAATTTACTTTATAGACCCCAAAGCTACTACCTGCTCTATTTGCTTTCACGAAGCAAGGCAAACCGACAGTTTTCTGTATTTTTTCTAAATCAATGGGATCTCCTTGATTGAGTTCAAAATATTTTGCAGTAGGGACATTCCAAGCGCGAAGTACACTCAGACAATCTCTTTTATTAAAGGTTAAAGCCGCATTGTAGCTGTCTGTACTGGAAAATGGAATTTCAAGCAGTTCCCACAAGGCAGCCAATTGTCCGTTTTCACCCGGAGCACCGTGAACTGCGTTAAAAATCACATCGAGTTCTAAATTTTTTTGCCCGTCGTTTAGAGTAAAATCACCTTTGGAAACTATGTATTTATTGTTGTGGTCGTCAATAGCAGTCCAATCTGATGAATCGATCGTTATGAGGTATGTTTCCCACAGATTGCGATCCAAATTTGAGAAAACAGTTTTTCCACTTTGAATTGAAATTTCATATTCAGAGCTGAATCCACCGCAAACAACACCTACCTTTTTTTTGCTCATTTGCACTTTAACTATTTTACAAAGGTATAGCATTTCACAGCAACCCAAAAAACCTAGGTTTTATTATCTTTGACCAGATTTAAAATCATGAATTTTTTACGTTTTCTTTTCAGTAAGCCTTTCTACAAACAATTATTCTATTTGGGTTTGGGCGCATTGGGTTTATTTTGGGTAATATCATTTACACTAAAGTTGATTACCCATCATCAAGAATATCTAGAAGTACCGAATTTAGAGGGTGTTGCTATCTCAGCCCTCCCTTCCTTTATGGAGCAGCAAAACCTGCGTTTTGAAATCATTGATTCTACTCGATTTGTTCCTGACCTTCCTCCACTATCGGTGATTGATCATTTACCGAGTGCTGGGAGTGAAGTAAAAAAGAACAGAAAAATTTACCTAACAGTAAACCCGTCTGGTTATCGTCAAATTACCGTTCCAAATTTGATTCAAATAACCAAAAGGAATGCGGAATCCATGATCAATGCCGTAGGCTTTGAGTTGGGAGAAATTATGTACAAAGATAATATTGGAAAGGATATGGTTTTAGAGATTGCACATAAAGGAAAAATTATTAGCCCAGGAGTCTTACTCCCAAAAACGAGTAAAATTGATTTAGTTTTGGGTAATGGAAAAAGATAACTTATCCTCGGAGCAGCAAGTTCCAGATTCGGATATACTTTACGAACACTATTCTTTTACAGCCGATCAAGGACAGTCGCCCTTACGGGTGGACAAATTTTTGATGTCGCGGATTGAAAAAGTGACACGAAATAAAATCCAACAAGCTGCTAAAGCTGGGAGTATCTATGTGGGTGGTCAAACTGTAAAATCAAATTACAAAGTCAAAGCTGGGGATGAGGTAAAGGTTCTTTTTGCACACCCACCCTATGAAAATTTGCTTACAGCTGAAGCAATTGATTTGGATATTGTTTATGAGGATGAAACAGTAGTTGTACTCAACAAGCCTGCGGGTTTAGTTGTTCATCCTGGCCATGGTAATTATTCTGGAACACTTTTAAATGGCCTGTTGTATCATTTTGAGCAGTTACCCAAAAACAGCAACAATAGACCAGGTCTGGTTCATCGAATAGATAAGGATACTAGTGGGTTATTAGTTGTAGCAAAAACAGAAGAGGCCATGACGCATCTTGCAAAACAGTTTTTTGACAAAACTTCAGAGCGTAAATACCTAGCCCTAGTGTGGGGAGATTTTGAAGTAGAGGAGGGGAGTGTTGAGGGTGCCATTGGCAGACATCCTAAAAACAGACTTCAGATGACAGTATTTGACGATAACTCTCAGGGGAAAGAGGCAATTACCCATTTTAAGGTCATTGAGCGTTTTGGTTATGTTACCCTATTAGAATGTCAGTTAGAAACCGGTAGAACACATCAAATCAGGGCGCATATGAAACATATAGGTCATACTCTTTTTAATGATGCGCGCTACGGAGGTAACAAAATCCTTAAAGGAACCAGCTTTACCAAATACAAACAGTTTGTTGAAAACTGTTTTACGCTGCTCCCACGTCAAGCATTACACGCCAAAACCCTCGGATTTATTCACCCCTTAAGCGAAAAAAAAATGGAGTTTGATTCACCAATTCCAGCTGATTTAGATCAAACCCTGCAAAAATGGCGTCATTACGCCCAGCATAAGAAATTGCAATAGTAATATTTAAAGCTTTATTTTAGTATTCTTGGAAAGGCTGATAAAAGCAGTTACTTTTGATTAAAAGGAAAAATTAAATTATACGATTAGGAACTATGAAGCTATTAATTTCACCTGCCAAATCTCTAGAATTTGAAAAAGAACTCCCTCTTGAAAAAACGACTACACCCGTTTTTGTTGAAGACGCTTCTTATATTAATTCCATTTTAAAGGAGCAATCAGTTGCGGATTTGAGAAAGCTGATGCATCTTTCAGAATCATTGGCCACCTTAAATTGGGATCGTAATCAGGAATTTAAATCTCCTTCTACCAAATCAAGAGCAGCAGTTTTTGCTTTTAATGGAGATGTCTACACTGGCTTAGATGCCTACTCTCTTTCTAAAGAGAAAATGGAATCAATGCAAGACAAGCTTCGTATTCTATCCGGCTTGTACGGGATTTTAAAACCCTTAGATGAAATTCGTCCTTACAGACTTGAAATGGGAACTTCATTGAAGCTTGGTACTCATAAAAATCTTTATTCTTATTGGAAAACCAAGCTAACTGCTCAATTGAATGCTGAGTTGAAGGAAGGAGAATTAGTCGTTAATCTTGCAAGTAAGGAGTATTTCAGTGCGCTTGATGCTGGTTCTATCCAGGCAGAAATAGTGACTCCACATTTTAAAGACTTTAAAAATGGAAAACTTAAAATAATTTCATTCTTTGCAAAAAAAGCACGTGGAATGATGGTGCGTCACTTGATAGATCAGGATGCCTCTTCTATTGAAGATATCAAAAGTTTTACAACTGCAGGTTATGCCTACAGTGAGGCTGAAACACTTGATGCTTTAAATCCAGTCTTTATTCGCTAACTGCTAGTTGCCTTTCTTTATTTAGATTTTTTTGTTCGTCTGACCCCATTACTTCCTTTGATGATTTTTCCCCTGCGGGTTTTTTTGTCGCCTTTTTCCATGGTACACTGATTTGGTTACCACTAAAATACAACATTTAGAAATTTTTTAGCTCACCAGCTATACCCAAAATATTTTCTTTGTAGTAGGTGGTAATAAATTCAGAATTTAAATGTGCACTTCCTTCTAAGCCTTCTGTGATGAGAACCTTGTTTAGGTCTAAGGAAGTATACGACTTTAAGAGAGAAATAGACAGTGGTGCGTAACTGTAATGCCAGGGTTCATAATAAAATCCTTTTCTATTTGGGTTTTGGGTATAGGGTAAATAAAATCCAAATTTTTTAGCATGCTGATCCATCCATTTTTTAAGTTGTGTATAAGGTCCTTTATTGTGAAACTTTTCAGCTACTAAAACATCTCCAACTTTAGGTTTTGATCCATCAACAATGTCTACATCTGTTCCCCAGTGATGTCTTGAAGTACCAGGAAGTGTAGAATATTCAATGATTTTTTTGATATTTTGTTCGGGGCTAAGCCCTGCTGTTTCGTTGGCCTTGTACTTGCGATTCCAAATTGCCTTTTGTCTGTCATAAGATCGATAGCCGGATACAATTTCCAGTACAACCCCCTCTTTTTTAGCTGCCTTTCGCATTTTTTCAAATGCCTTTCCTGCTTTTTTAGCTAATGGAATGGTCTCCTTATACAAGGGGAGTTCACTCATGCCTAATAGCATTTCTGTTGAATATGGATTTTTAGGTAAAGAGTTTGCCCAAAAAGGAGTACTTGCCAGACCAAAAGAGGTAAAAAGAAAATTTCTACGATTCATCAATTATCCATTTTATAAAGCGTTGGTGAACTCCTATGGGTTTAATTTCAAAAGGAGTACCTATGGCTTGAAATCCGTTATTCAAATATAAGGCATTTGCATTGACCCTAGCATTGAGCCATATGTTCTCAACCTTTGAGTCTTCTTTGAGTCTTCGAACTATGTTTTGAATTAATTGACTGGCTATTTTTCTTCTTTGGAATTCAGGATGCACTGCCATGGCACGAAGCTGAAAACCAATTTGATCGTTATAATCAGGGCAGCAATTAGGCATGGCACTTAAAATTCCAACCAGCTGAGAAGAACTATAGGCTCCCAAATGAATGCTTTGAGGATGATTGTCATTTTCCAGCTGACAGCTATCGTAGGGCTGACCTTTTCGAAGTAGTGGATGGCGAAGCTCATAGGTTTGCTTTGCAAGAATTTCTTTTATTTGTATATCCATAATTAAAAAATTAACAACCAAATAAGGAGTTGTTTCTCTAGGTAAAACTATCTTTAAGACATGAAAATTAATCTTTTTTTATGGGTTTCCCTGCTCAGTTGTTCTCTCCTTTTAAGTCAGGAAAGAAGACCAATTAAAGGAAAGCTACTTTATAAGAACACTGTTGTGGTTGCAGCCAATGTAGTCAACAATTCAGCCCAAACAAATACCATTACTGACAGTGAAGGTGAATTTGAAATTGAGGTGGCTGAAGGTGATGAGGTTATATTTTCATCTGTTCAATACCAAATTCGTGCGGTTACAATCACCCCTGAAATTTTGGCTAAAAATCGATTGGTAGTCACTTTGACTGAAAATATCAATGAACTAAGAGAAGTAGTTGTTACCACTGGAGATGTTGAACGGTTTTTGGAATTGAAAGAAGAGGAATTTAAAGGATTTGATTACGAACAAGACAAATCGACTCGGGTGAACAATACGCTTACAGATGACCGCCTTTTGACTCAAGGCATAGATTTTGTCAATATAGCCAAGTTGATTGTCAAAGCACTAAACTCAAAGCCTGAAGAAGAAAGAATGCGAATGAAACCCAGTGAGGTACTTCCGCAAGTCTTTGAAGATTCTTTTTTTGAAAATGACCTCAAACTTCAAAAAGATCAGGTGGTAGGCTTTTTAGAATATATTGATACTCAAATGAAAACAAGCGCTTTGCTAAAGCAGAGTATGCAGTTTCAACTTATAGACTACCTGATCAATCAGAGCGAGACTTATAAAGAAACTTTAATAGAATAAGATGTCTTTTGGCCTGCCCTTGAAGATCTACCTCTTTTTAATTTCCTTTTTGAATGGGATTCAAACAAATACCCACAAATTCTATGTAAGCACTACAACTGTAGAGTTTAAATCAGAAGCGAAAACAATAGAAATTATTTCTCAGGTTTTTACTGACGATCTTGAGGCAGTTTTAAAATTGAAAGACCAAGAGCTCACTTTAGACCCCGATTCGGATCAAGAAAGTATTGACGCGCTAATTGCCAATTATTTTAAGCAAACTCTTCAATTTTCTTCGAAGGGAGAATTGTTGGATTATGTCTTCTTGGGGAAAGAATATAAAAATGATATTACAAAATGTTATATCGAACTACGGTTAGCTGAAGTTCCAGATAATATTGAACTTTACAATGGCTTGTTTTTATCGCTTTTTAACGAGCAACAGAATATTATCCACTTTAAAAATGCTGATCAGCGAAAAAGCTATTTGCTTCATCAAAAAAAATCTCGTGTTTCTTTGTCAATGACCAATTAATTTTAACAATGGAGTCTCTTTAGATTTGTATATTTAGACCAAAACAAATCAGTTATCATGAAAAGTATCACATACCGATTGAATTTTTCCATTATTTTTCTTGTTTTAGGGTCATTTTTATTGAATGCCCAAACCCAACAAGGTCATACTAATAACAACAAGTTCAAGCAGCTTTACGACCAGTTTGCAGATCCAAATAGATACCACAACGCAGCAGGAGCTCCCGGGGTAGATTATTTTCAGCAAAAGGTCGATTATGTTATGGATATTGAGTTGGATGATGAAAACAGTCGATTGTATGGTGAGGAAACCATAACCTATACCAACAATTCACCAGACCAATTGCCTTATTTATGGATCCAATTGGACCAAAACATTCGTAAAAAAGATGCTCCAGCCTTGGAAAAAAATGGGTCTGGTAATTCAGTTACCATGCGACCTTCTTCATTTGTAAGCAATTACATTAATGAACCTTTTGATGGAGGATTTAATATTGATTGGGTTAAAGATGAAAAAGGGAATCCACTCCCACACAAAATCAATCAAACAATGATGCGAGTTGACCTTCCACAACCAATTCCCTCAGGAGGTTCTTATGTTTTTAAAATCAAGTGGTGGTATAATATCAATAATCACGTTGAAGGAAGAGGACGTTCAGGTTACGAGTTTTTTGAGGAAGATGGGAATAAAGCCTATGTGATCGCACAGTTTTTTCCTAGGCTTTGTGTATACAATGATGTTGAAGGCTGGCAAAATTATCAGTTCTGGGGCAATGGTGAGTTTGCTTTAGAATTTGGGGATTATGAAGTAAACATTACCGTACCTGCTGATCATATTATGGAGGCAACGGGAAGTCTACAAAATCCAAAAGAGGTATTGAGTAGGGAAGAATACAAGCGTTTTACTGCATCAGCAAAGAGCTTTGACAAGCCTCTATTGATCGTTACCGAAGAAGAAGTTCGAGAAAAAGAACAATCTTTTTCTAAAAAGAAAAGCACATGGAAATATCACGCTAAAAATGTAAGGGATTTTGGTTTTGCAACTTCGAGAAAATTTATTTGGGAGCGTCAAGCAGTTGAGCTTGGGACACAAAATATCATGGCTGTTTCCCTTTATCCCAAGGAAGGAAATCCTTTATGGGAAGCGTATTCTACCAAAGCTGTGGTACAAACTTTAAAAACCTATTCAAAGTTTACTTTTGACTATCCCTACCCAAAAGCTGTTTCAGTCCATGCCAAAAATCAAGGAATGGAATATCCGATGATCTGTTGGAATTACGGCCGACCTGACGAAGAGGGAAATTATTCAGATCGTACAAAATTTGGAATGATTAGCGTAATCATTCATGAAGTTGGACACAACTTTTTCCCCATGATAGTCAATTCTGACGAACGTCAATGGGGTTGGATGGATGAAGGTTTAGATACTTTTGTTCAGTATTTAACAGAGCAAGAATTTGGAGCTACTAATCCTGAAGCCATTCCAGGACTTACGGCTTATCCATCTAGACGGGGTGCGCCTGAAAAAATAGTCCCCTATATGGCAGGTGATCAAGAATTTATTTCACCGATTATGTCTAACCCTGAGAATGTTTACCAACTTGGACCCAATGCCTATGCTAAGCCGGCAACTGCATTGAATATTTTAAGAGAAACAGTAATGGGTAGAGAGGCTTTTGATCATGCCTTTAAAACGTATGCACAGCGCTGGATGTTTAAACATCCTACTCCCGAAGACTTTTTTAGAACCATGGAAGATGCCTCAGCCATTGATCTAGATTGGTTCTGGAGGGGTTGGTTTTACACTACTGATGTAGTGGATATTGGAGTAAAAGGGATAAAGAAGTATTATTATTCTGACACTCCTGATCAGAAAATTAAGGATCGTTTTGAGCAATATGGCTACGATCTAGAAGATCTACCCGATATGGTTTTTAAAATTGATGAAGAGAGCGAGTCTTTTGATCCAAACACAGCAAGTGAGAATCCTATCGGAGATTCACAAATCCTTCAAGAATATTTAGAGGAAGAAGGCTTAAATAGCAGTGAGATTCCCGCTTATTTTTACGAAGTGGAATTTGAAAAACCCGGTGGGTTGGTCATGCCACTTATCGTGGAATACGCTTATGCAGATGGTACAAAAGAACGGATAACTTATCCGGTTCAACTTTGGAGAAAAAACGATGCTAGCGTCAAAAAGATCATTGCTTCGGACAAAGAGCTGGTTTCAGTAACTGTCGATCCCGACAACGAGACCGCTGATGTGAATACGGACAATAACAGTTGGCCTAGAAAGGAAAGTCCTTCTGACTTTGATAAATTCAAAGAAAAAATTAAAGGCTGATGTCTAAAAAACGGTTGAATCTCCTTTGATTTTCAGCCGTTTTTTTATGAAACCTCCTATATTTGCTTAAAATCTAGTACATGCTTTTATTTATCAGTGGGGCTGAAATAGTTTTTGTGTTTTTTATTGTCTTGCTCGTTTTTGGTGCAGACAAGATTCCATCTATTGCACGAACTTTGGCAAAAGGAATGACTCAAGTAAGACAGGCAACTAACGATATTAAAAGTGAGATTCAAAAAACAGTTGATTCGGATATTGAAAATCCTACCAAATCAATTGCAAGTGAATTCAAAAAAGAGGTGGATAAGGTCAAAAAAGATTTTACAGACCTTGAAGATTCTATTCGCAGAGATTTATAATACCCTACTTAGTGTAAGTCCGTCTCTAAGCGGTATTAAAGTTGTTTGTATCCTGTGATCACTTCTCAATTTATCGTTGTATTTTTTTAAGGCAGTAGTAGCCTGATCGCTAGGATCTGCATTCCGAAGTACCTTTCCGCTCCAGATAACATTGTCAGAGATAATCAAACCTCCTTGACGCATTTTAGGAAGTACTTCTTCAAAATAGGCATCGTAATTTTCTTTATCTGCATCGATAAAAACCAAATCATAAGGACCCTCAATCTGAGGTAACAACTCCAGCGCTTTTCCTAAATGACCTTTTATTTTTGAAGTAAATGGACTTTTTTTAAAATAGCGTTTTTGAATGCTTACTAATTCTTCGTTATGGTCGATGGTGTGTATAATGCCCTCCTCAGCCAAGCCCTCCGCCAAACTCAGGGTTGCATAGCCTGTATAAGTTCCAATTTCCACTATCGTTTTAGGTGCTATTAAATGTGATAGAAGACTTAGAAATCGCCCTTGTAATCTGCCACTCATCATCCTTGGCTGAAGTACTTTTTGATGTGTTTCCTTTTCCAGTTCAATAAGAATTTCTGGAACTTGCTCACTGTGGTTGGTAGCATAAGAGAACCATTCTTCATTGATACTTTCGGAGGGAAATGGTGTATTATTTTTTGGGTCTGGCATATTTAAAACGTTCTAATAGTGTGGGTAGTGCATAACCGTCTAGTCCGTTAATACTGACAATTTCTCCTTTGTCCAACTGAACCCACCCATCAGTTCCTAATAGTGCTTCTTGAATGTAGATATGTTCTATCTGACCGACAATTAGTATGGTATCATTTTCCTCAATTGGATATTCATTTACATAACTGCATCCTAGCTGAATCGAGGCTCCTTTGACATAAGGAGCAATCCACCCTTCTTTTTTTTCAGAGCTGAGATTGGTTTGGTCAAATTCCGAAATTTCTTCAGGATATTTAGCTGAGGTGTGGTGTGCATCTTCAATTTGAGTTTTTGAAATAGAATTGAGAGTAAAAACTCCTGTCGATTTCATATTGGCATGTGAATGCCTTGGAACGGTAGTAGGGCGTAAGATAAAACCAATCAATGCCGGGTTGCTTCCCAAATGAACTACAGAGCTAAAAACAGCGAGGTTATCTACTCCTGAAGCAGAAGCTGTCCCCAACAGGTGTGCAGATTTATATCCTGTGACACTGTTGATTAGATTGAGGCGATAAATTTTTGATAAGCCCTCAAGCTCTGATTTTTCAAAATGATGCATAGTTTTTTTTCAAAGATAGCCAAAGATAATACAGTCTTTTAACTAGCTGTTTGATTTCTTGTCAAATTGAAGAACAAAATAGATGATGACGATAACGGCAACAATCAAAAGCCCAATATAGCTATAGTGATCAGTTAATTCTCCCGTAGAAAGAAAGCCATTTAAAATCTCACCGTCAAGTAAAGAAATGAATAAAGCTATTGGGAGTAAAAGAAGTAGAAATCTAAATTTTTTCAAACGATTCATTTATTTTAAGATATACACGAATATAGTTATAGATTCTTTAAATTTATAAAAACTAATAGCAAAGCATATGATCTTAATCAATACCTTAATTTTCTTTATTTTAAGTTTTAGTACTCAAACAGCAACCATAGAAGGAACCTGGATCACTCAAGACGACGAAACAGGAAGACAAAAATCGGAAGTACTCATATATAAAGAAAACGGTAAACTTTATGGAAAAATCACCAAACTTCTTTTGCCAGAAGATAAGGGTAAAAAATGTGTCAATTGTAAAGGGAAGAATAAAGATCAGCCGATAGAGGGTATGGTAATTATCAAAGATTTAACACTCGAAGATGATACCTGGGAAGACGGAACTATATTGGACCCAAAATCAGGTAAAGTCTACGACTGCTATATCGGATTTCAAGACAGCAATACGCTTAAAGTTCGTGGTTTTTTGGGGTTTTCTCTTTTGGGGCGTACTCAAATATGGAAACGAAAATAGATTAAAAAAAAACCGTCCAGTTGTAGAGACGAGACGGTTTATTAACTTAAACTAAAAACAAAAAATGAATTAAATGAACAAATAATGCTGATTCATTAATTATAATTCAAAGATATGGTAAAAACAGTATTTTTTCATCACTGTTATAATTAAAAAAGCCACTTTTATTAAATAATCAATAATTCATCCTTAAAATCATATCTATTTATTTTCTGGAGTAATTTTATCTAAATTCACAAAAAAGAGGATTGATTTACGATATCTTTGCAGTACATATGATATGTATATAGCATAGGGTGTTTAGCTCAGTTGGTTTAGAGCGCTACCTTGACAGGGTAGAGGTCATAGGTTCGAATCCTATAACACCCACATTTTCTATAGTTTTAATTTTTATAAATTAGAATTATAGTTTATTTACATATTTAAAGTAACCACAAATCAATTAAAATTTTTGCTCATTTTCAGTATTTGCTACAGCACAAATTTTTGCTCAGCAGCAGCAAGTAGAGCTCAATTATCTTACGGAACTGCCTTTTCAAACATCCAACGATACAGATTATTATCATCTTGAATCCTCCTTATTGCTTAGAGGGATAACTGCAGCTGTGTTTGATTTGGCGGAGCAGTACAAAGACCAGGAAAAAGACGTGCTCTATAAACTATATTTTAAAAGTAAAACCGGGGCCAGTTTGTCGATAGATTACGCAATTGATGCCATGTAATTAAACGCTCATCTATCCTCTTCTAAGAGGTCGAATTTGTTTAAAAAGCATACTTATAATTGGATCAATCGTTCTTTTCGCTCGAACATCCCTTTTGAGGACTGATTTTTAGAGTATGGGCAGCAAACAATAATTGCTCCTTTTTTTAGTAATTGAGGTTGAACTTCTTTATCTTTTGCTATTCAAATTAAATAAAATGGCAGCTAAAAACGCTAAACTCTATTGGAGAACGAACTTAAAATACCTCGCCATACTTTTATTGATATGGTTTACGGTTTCGTTTCTTTTTGGGATTGTCTTTGCAGAGACACTCAATCAATTTCAAGTAGGAGGTTTTCCTCTTGGGTTTTGGTTTGCTCATCAAGGAGCCATATACACTTTTGTCATTTTGATATTTGTGTATGTTTATCTGATGAATCGATTGGATAAAAAGTTTGATGTTGATGAGATTTAAAAACTAAATTTATGAGTGCACAAATTTGGACTTACCTATTGGTTGGTGCAACCTTCCTTTTATACATTATTATAGCGATTATTTCCCGCGCGGGCTCAACCAAAGAATTCTATGTTGCAGGTGGGGGAGTAAGCCCTATTGCCAATGGTATGGCAACTGCCGCTGACTGGATGTCTGCGGCCTCCTTTTTATCCATGACTGGATTGATTGCATTTATGGGGTTTTCTGGAGGGCAGTATCTAATGGGCTGGACAGGAGGTTATGTGTTGCTAGCTCTTTTACTGGCACCTTATCTCAGAAAGTTTGGAAAATTTACCGTACCTGACTTTATCGGAGAACGCTATTATTCAAAAAATGCCAGATTGATAGCTTTGATTTGTGCCTTATTCGTATCCTTTACCTATGTAGTAGGACAAATGAAAGGCGTAGGTGTAGCTTTTGCTCGTTTTCTAAACGTACCCTTTGATACAGGAGTGCTCATTGGAATAGGGATAGTATTTTTCTACGCCGTTTTAGGGGGGATGAAAGGAATTACCTACACCCAAGTGGCTCAGTTTTGCGTGCTTATTTTTGCGTTTACAGTTCCTGCTATTTTTATATCCCTTCAGATGACAGGAAATCCAATTCCTCAACTTGGTTTTGGTTCACGTGGACCTGATGGGGTTTTCTTACTCGAAAAGCTCAACCAACTTTCGGTTGATTTAGGTTTTGATTCCTACACTAGTGTTGATCAAAATAATTTGGTCAATATGTTTTTTATCACAGGAGCACTGATGTTTGGAACAGCAGGCTTACCTCATGTTATTGTTCGATTTTTTACCGTACCCCGAGTAAAAGACGCGCGTATTTCTGCAGGATGGGCATTGTTGTTTATTGCAATACTCTACACTACAGCTCCAGCTGTAGCAGTCTTTGCTCGAACCAATATACTCAACACCTTATCAAATGCTTCTTACGAAGAAGTACCAGAGTGGTTTACCAATTGGGAAAGTACTGGCTTACTCTCTTTTGATGACAAAAATCAAGACGGAACCATACAATATGTTGCCGACCCTGTGATCAATGAACTTAGTGTTGATCAGGATATCATAGTGTTGGCAAATCCGGAAATTGCCAACCTGCCTGCTTGGGTAATCGGATTGGTAGTAGCGGGTGGTTTAGCTGCTGCACTTTCAACCGCAGCAGGTTTACTCTTGGTCATTTCAACTTCCATTTCTCATGATTTATTAAAAAACTATCTGAGACCAGACATAAGCGAAAAAGGCGAATTGTATGCTGCAAGAATTGCCATTGCTGTAGCTGTAGTTGCGGCTGGTCTTGCTGGTATGAATCCACCTGGTTTTGTGGCTCAAGTTGTAGCCTTAGCTTTCGGATTAGCTGCTTCCTCCTTTTTTCCAGCCATAATTTTAGGTATATTCGATAAGCGAATGAATAGACAAGGTGCACTCAGCGGAATGATAGTAGGGATTCTTTTTACAGCGGCCTATATAGTTTATTTTAAGCCTCAATTAGGAGGGCCCGGTCTTCCAGAGAACTTTTGGTGGGGAATTTCACCTGAAGGAATTGGTACACTTGGAATGTTGTTGAATTTTGCTGTTGCATTGCTAGTATCTAGAATGACAAGTCCACCTCCTCAGGAAGTTTTAGAACTGACAGAACGAATTCGAACTCCAAGAGGGGCAGAAAATTCAGGAGCAGTTATACATTAAACCAAAAATTTGAATATATAATGAGTCAAAAAATTCAATCGCTTTCTGGCTATTTTCACGAATACCAGAAAAGCGTGCATCAACCTGAACAGTTTTGGAGCAGAATAGCCAACGATTTTCATTGGAAAAAACCTTGGGATAAAGTGCTTTCTTGGGATTTCGAAGGTCCTGATATCAAATGGTTTGAAAATGCTCAATTAAACATTACAGAAAATATTTTTGAACGTCATTTATTTACCCATGGAGATAAGACTGCTATTATTTGGGAGCCAAATGACCCTGAGGAAGCTGAACGAAGAATCAGCTATAAAGAACTATTTGAACTTAGCTGCCAATTTTCTAATGCGCTTGAAAGGCAAGGAATTCAAAAAGGTGACCGAGTAATCATTTACATGCCCATGATTCCAGAGGCTGCCATAGCCATGCTTGCTTGCGCAAGGGTCGGAGCAGTCCACTCAGTTGTTTTTGCTGGATTTTCCTCCAATGCTTTGGCAGATCGCATCAACGATTGTGAAGCTAAAATGGTTTTGACCTCTGACGGTAACTTTAGAGGAGCAAAAAATATAGCAGTAAAAGCAGTAGTTGATGAGGCACTGGAAAACACCAGTTGTGTAGAAAAAGTAATTGTTTGCCAACGCACCAAGACAGCAGTGACTATGAAAGCTGATCGAGATCTTTGGTGGCATGAAGTGATTCAAAATGAATCTAAGGAGCATAAGGCAGCTAGCCTAGATGCGGAGGACTTACTTTTTATACTATACACTTCAGGATCAACGGGTAAACCGAAGGGTGTGGTTCACACTACAGCAGGCTATATGGTCTATACACATTATTCGTTTTCAAACGTTTTTCAATACGAACAAGACGATGTCTATTGGTGTACTGCAGATGTAGGCTGGATTACAGGACATTCTTACATTGTATATGGCCCACTTTTAGCTGGAGCAACAACACTGATGTTTGAAGGGGTACCGACCTATCCAAATGCCGGTCGATTTTGGGAGATTGTGGACAAATATAAAGTCAATCAATTCTATACAGCTCCTACTGCTATTCGAGCTTTGCAGGCCTATGGTCTAGAACCTTTAGAACCCTATTCACTGGACTCTTTAAAAGTAATTGGCTCTGTTGGAGAACCAATTAATGAAGAGGCTTGGCATTGGTATCACGATCATATTGGAAAGGGAAAATGCCCTTTAGTGGATACATGGTGGCAAACGGAAACTGGTGGAATCATGATTTCTCCTCTAGCAGGAATTACACCGAACAAGCCTGCCCACGCTTCACTTCCATTACCGGGGATACAGCCTATTATCGTCGATGCTGAGGGGAATGAGCTGAAGGGGAATAATGTTGAGGGTAACCTCTGTATCAAATTTCCATGGCCTTCCATGTTAAGGACTACTTATGGTGATCACAAACGCTGCAAAGAGACCTATTTTTCAGCTTACCCAGGACTTTACTTTACTGGCGATGGAGCCAAACGAGATCACGACGGCTATTTGAGAATTTTAGGGAGGGTAGATGATGTAATAAATGTTTCAGGTCACCGAATGGGAACTGCTGAAGTTGAGAACGCCATCAACGAACACCCGAAGGTTATTGAATCTGCAGTTGTTGGATTCCCTCATGAAATTAAAGGACAAGGAATCTATGCTTATGCTATCTGCGATATGGAAGGACGAACAGAAGAAGGACTTGTTCAGGAGATAAAAGATACAGTTCGAAAAATTATCGGTCCAATTGCAAAGCCAGATGAAGTTCAGATTGTCCCTGGTTTACCTAAGACACGTTCGGGTAAAATTATGAGAAGAATTTTAAGGAAAGTTGCGAGTAAAGACATATCAAACTTGGGAGATACATCAACCCTACTCAATCCTGAAATTGTCGATCAAATAATTAAAGGTGCTGGAATAAAAGATTCTTAGCCTTCGGCACAGTATTCGTCACCGACTTCAAAGGATTCATAGACTTCCTTGGATACACTTCCTTGGCGAACACCATCGTCAGGAATTGATGGAAGATTTTGATCTCCGTAAGATCTAATATTTTCATCTGTTTGAAGCACAAAATAGTACACAGCGTTCTGAGCTACTTTTTGGATTATCTGACCACAGCGCTGGTCCTCTTTTTGACAGTTTAAAAAACTTAGCATCATTAAAAAAAGAGAAAGCTTCTTCATCAGCCCTTAAAGTGATTTAAAAAAAGGGACTAAACGTTCAAGTTGCAATGCTCGAGATCCTTTAATAAGTACGTCATTAAAGTTCCAATTCGATTGGTCAAAGGAGTTTGTGAAGGCGTTCAGATCATTAAATTTGAGTATTCCCTTGTCTTCAGTAAGTGTAGAACAAAATTGTTCTCCAATGAGAATGATTTTTTCAAAATTCAAGTTAAGGCATTGAGCAACGATTTCTTCATGCTCTTGTATAGCAGTTGTACCCAACTCTTTCATGTCCCCTAAAATTACCGCTTTGCTACCTTTAGGCTTTTTGGCGAATGCTTTTAGAGCCGCCAAAATACTAGTTGGGTTTGCATTATAAGCATCCAGCACGTATTCGGTTTTATTGATTTTGATCAGTTGAGAGCGATTGTTATTCGAATTATAATTTGATAAAGCTATTTTGCTTTTAACTATTGGGACACTAAAAATCTCACCAAAGGAAAGTGCAGCAGCAAGATTGCTAGCATTGTAACTACCGTATAGTTTAGACTCGATGAGCTGATCTTGGAATTGAATACTCACATAGCCATCGACAGTATCAAGGGCTTCCCAAATAAAATCAGCTTTTACTGTATTTCCAAAACAAGACACCTTGGCCGCTTGGGTTTGTTTGAGCTGTTTATCATCATCTCCATTGATTAGAATTTGCTGATCGTTTTCTATTAAATATTTATACAGCTCGGACTTGGCCTGAACAACCCCTTCAAGGCTTCCAAAGCCTTCAAGATGTGCTTTTCCAAAATTTGTGATATAGCCCCAATTGGGCTTAGTGATTTCAGCAAGAGCAGCGATTTCTCCATGGTGGTTGGCACCCATCTCAATGATTCCAATTTCGTGATCCTCCTTCAGCTGTAATAAAGTTAGGGGCACCCCAATATGATTGTTGAGATTACCTTCAGTTGCCAATACCTTGTATTTTGCCGATAAAACTTCACGAATCAACTCCTTAGTAGTTGTCTTACCGTTACTGCCTGTCAATGCAATTAATTTTGTATTCAATTGCTCTCTATGATGTGTAGCTAGCTTTTGTAAGGCACTGAGTGAATTTTCAACTACAATTACACGATCATCGTTAATGTTTGATTTAGGGTTGTCAATGACAACAGCTATTGCCCCTTTATCAAGAGCTTGTTTTGCAAATAGATTTCCATCAAAATTAGGTCCGCTTAATGCAAAAAAAAGCTCTTTTTTTTCTAATGTTCGGCTGTCTGTACTAACTCCCTTAGAGTTTAAAAAGATGGTGTAAAGAGAAGCTGTATTCATGCTAAAAAAAAAGCACCTTAATGTTAAGATGCTTTTAAGTTTTGTTATCCGCGTCTTTTGTGGCGGGCTGTCTTTTTGACCTTGCTCTTGGAGCCTAATCTCGACATGGCACAACGGAAACCAATGTAATCCGTAGCAATGTATTGAGGGAGGTATCTGCGCTGTGCAGGATCTAACCAATAGGCTCTGTCTTTCCAAGAACCTCCTTTATAAACTCTTACTTCATCAGTAATCAAAGTAGTTCTTTTGCTGGAAGCATCAACTTCTCTTACAGCTTCACCATCATCGTTGATAGTTACTCTAGGAGGCTGAGGAGCATCGTACATCAAAGAAGTTTCTGGTTTTGCTTCACCATCAGTTTCTTCAGCTTGTCCTGAAGCATAACTTCTAGAAGATTCTACATCACCATCTCTAAAGTTACGGTTGTCACTTTCTGAGAAATTTTGTCTGAGGAAGGTCTCTTCTTCATCTATCGGCACTTGTGCTAAATCACCAGGTAATTTTTTAAGAAGAACCTTTCCGTTGGGCAGGGTGTCAAACACCAATTCGTCAGGAGAAATTGTGATGGCTTTGCCGTCTTCTCCAATTACATTTTTAAGGTATACATTTCCACGGTAATAATTAAAGTCGTTTGCCTGGTCATCTACGATAGGTCGGTATACATCAGACACCCATTCAGCGACATTACCTGCCATATCATAAATACCAAAATCGTTTGGAGGGTATTGTTTTACTTGGATGGTGATATCTGCTCCGTCATCTGACCATCCAGCAATTCCACCGTAATCTCCTTTACTGAGTTTAAAATTGGCAAGCTGGTCTCCTTCTGTTCTTCGATCGCTAGATCGAGTGTATTCACCAGACCAAGGATATTTCTTTTTACCTCTGTAGGTGTTGTATTCTCTGTCACCAACCAAAGCAAGGGCAGCGTATTCCCATTCTGTTTCAGTGGGGAGCCTGTATGAGGGGAGTAAAATTCCTTTTTCGACTCCGGCGTAAACTTTTACGATAGAATCTCCTTTTTTCTCTTCTGCATTTTTACCACTTATGCTATCCATTTTACCTCCGTAAACTGTTTCAGGACGTTTGAGATAAGTTGCAGTATTGAAGGTGCTATTGGTTTCAACCTCGGTATAACGTACATCTTTTTGGACATAAGCTTCACGTTCGAGTATGTATTCATTGACACGATCTGTTCTCCACTCAGCATATTGGACTGCTTGCAGCCAATTGACTCCTACAACAGGGTATTCTGCGTAAGCAGGGTGGCGTAAATAATTTGTAGTGAGCTCTTCGACATAACCCAATTGATTTCTCCAAACTAGGGTGTCGGGGAGCGCTCCCTCGTAAATTTGTCTGTATTTGGGCTCACTTGTTGGAAAGACGTATTCCAGCCAATCCAGATACTCTAAATACATAAGGTTGGTCACCTCTGTTTCGTCTATGTAAAAGGACATGACATGCTGCTTGTTTGGAGTATTGTTCCAATCGTGCATGACATCGTCTTGAACCTGTCCTTTGGTAAATGTTCCTCCTTCAACAAAGACAAGTCCTGGACCAGTTTCTTGATCTTCAAATTCAACATTGAATTGAAATCCTCCGCTTTTTGAGTTAATATCCCATCCTGTTGCTCTTGAAGCATTGTTTCCTCCACAAGAGGTGATCAATAAAAGTCCTACACAGGGGATTAAAAATTGTTTGAATTGACTCAATTTCATATAGTTTGATATTATTTACAAAACATTATGCAATATACAAATAATCGTTTTCTTTAAAACAAACGTGTTTCAATTAAATTCTTTATAGCTATTCAACGCCACTATTGGTAAAATATTGTCATAAAAATTACAGAAGCTTAAAAAAGTTTAAAATCGAATAAGAATTTTTATTTAACTGCGTTATAAAATTACAATATCGAACTTTAGTGAACCGGATTCGAATCATACTAATTTCATCTTTTGCCCTATTGTCAACTTACAGTTTTGGGCAAAACTCCAATCGGGTTATAACAACGGGTGTTCCCTTTTTATTAATTGCTCCTGATGCCCGATCGGCTGGGATGGGTGAGTTGGGCGTGGCAACTCCTGCAGATGCCTATTCACAACAATGGAATCCAGCAAAATATGCTTTTGCCTCCTCAGAAAAAGGAATAGGGATTAGTTATACCCCTTACCTGAGTAAATTAGTTGATGATATATTTTTAGGAAACCTTACTTACTACAATAGAATTTCTGATCGTAGTTCTTGGGCAACAAGTTTAAAATACTTTAGTCTTGGGGATATTCAGTTTAATGAATTTATTGGTGGAACCATAGTGGATCAAGGTCGGGAGCGCCCCTTCGAGCTGACGCTGGATTTATCTTACGCTTTAAAACTTAGCGAACAATTTTCTATGGCCGTAGCAGGGCGCTATATACGATCAGACCTGAGGATCGCTTCAGACGCAGACAATTCATCAGCCAACAGTTTAGGTATTGATATCGCAGGATATTATGAAAGCAGCACTTTTGAGATGGGTGATAACAATGCCATTTTTCGAAGTGGGGTTAATATTTCAAATATTGGTCCTAGATTGAATTATGATATTGGAGGGCAAAAGAGCTTTATCCCCACCAACCTTAAAATGGGTTTTGGTTTGGATTTACTATTTGACGATCAAAACAGCTTGGGTATTTATACAGAGTTTAATAAATTATTAGTTCCTACCCCTGTAGCAGTGACTGATGAAGAGGGAGTATTCATTGGTTATCGCCAGCCAGATATTGATTTTTTACGTGGAATTTTTACTTCATTTAGCGATGCTCCAGGCGGATTGTCTGAAGAACTCAGTGAAATTACAGTGGCTGTTGGATTAGAGTATTTGTTTCAAGATGTTTTTTCGTTGAGAACGGGTTATTTTAACGAAAGCCAAGACAAAGGCTCAAGGCGCTACCTTACTTTAGGTGCCAGGTTTGATCTCAACTTTATGGATATCGATATTTCCTACTTGTTTTCCACTTCCAATGTTCGCAATCCTTTGGAAAATACCATTCGTTTTTCTTTGGCTCTAGATTTAGAAAATCCAACTCCACAATCGACTACTGATGTCGCTTTAAAATGACCCAATTTACTATTTGAATAAATTAGGCTGAATATTTCCCCCTAAAAATAGAAATCAGTAATTTTGCACTCACCATTTGGGATTACTTATTAGGATTTTATGAAGAAAATAACAAAACAAACTTATCTAGATTGGTATGAAAACATGCTCTTCTGGAGAAAGTTTGAGGATAAACTAGCGGCCGTATACATTCAACAAAAGGTTCGCGGTTTTTTACACTTATACAACGGTCAAGAGGCAGTATTAGCAGGCTCACTCCACGCTATGGAAATTGGTAAAGACCGAATGATTACAGCCTATAGAAATCACGTTCAGCCAATAGGAATGGGAGTTGATCCCAAACGAGTTATGGCAGAACTCTTTGGAAAAGCTACGGGTACTTCTCAAGGTTTAGGCGGTTCCATGCATATATTTTCTAAAGAGCACAAGTTTCACGGAGGTCACGGTATCGTAGGAGGTCAAATTCCTTTAGGAGCTGGAATGGCTTTTGGAGATAAGTATTTCGAAAGAGACAATGTAACACTTTGTTTTCTTGGTGACGGTGCTGTACGTCAAGGATCGCTCCACGAAACCCTAAATTTGGCTACCCTTTGGCAGCTTCCTGTTGTCTTTGTTGTTGAAAATAACGGTTATGCAATGGGAACTTCAGTAGCCCGAACAGCTTCACATGAAGAAATTTGGAAATTAGGTCTGGGTTATGATATGCCTTGCGAACCTTGCGACGGTATGGATCCAGTCGCAGTTGCTAAGACCATGGATAAAGCAATCCAATTAGCGCGTACTGGAGGAGGGCCCTCATTCATTGAAATGAAGACTTACAGATACAGAGGACATTCAATGTCTGATGCGCAACACTACAGAACCAAAGACGAAGTAGAAGAATATCGTAAAATAGACCCCATTACTCAGGTAAAAGAGGTGATTTTATCCAAAAAATACGCAACACAAAAACAATTAGATACTGTCGATAAATCTGTCAAGGAGCGCGTAGCTGAATGTGAACAGTTTGCTGAAACATCACCATATCCAGATTTGAATGTGATGTATGATGCGGTTTACGAACAAGAAGATTACCCTTTTATCAAACACAAATTATAGAACATGGCTGAGATCATAAACATGCCGAGATTAAGCGATACCATGGAAGAAGGTACTGTGGCAAAATGGTTTAAAAAGGTTGGAGATAAGATAAATGAGGGTGATATACTCGCTGAAATTGAAACTGATAAAGCCACCATGGAATTCGAATCCTTTAATGAAGGGGAATTACTACATATAGGAATACAGGAAGGTGGGACAGCCCCAGTAGATACCCTATTAGCCATCATTGGTGAGAAGGGAGAAGACATCTCTGGCTTACTTTCATCTGGAGAAGCTCCCAAATCCGAAGATCAAGTTGAGGAAGTTACTAGCACTTCACAAGAAGAAACTGTAGCTGCTCCCGCAGCCATCCCAGAGGGAATAGAAGTAATCAATATGCCTCGATTAAGCGACACTATGGAAGAGGGAACAGTCGCAAAATGGAATAAAAAAGTAGGGGATACGGTTAACGAGGGAGATATACTCGCAGAAATAGAAACAGACAAGGCGACTATGGAATTTGAGTCCTTTCATCAAGGAACCTTATTGCATATTGGTTTAAACGAGGGAGAATCTGCCCCTGTAGACAGTGTACTTGCAATAATTGGTGAAAAAGGTACGGATATAAGTGGCGTTTTGGCCGCTCAATCCCAGCCAGCTGCCGTTACAGAAAAGCCTGCAACTGAGCCAACACCTGCTCCAGTAAAACCAGAAGTTGTCGCTGAGGTTAAAGCTACTCCTCAAGCAGCTCCTCCACCAATTAAAACTTCTTCTAATGGAAGAATTATTGCTTCCCCATTGGCCAAAAAATTAGCTAGTGAGAAAGGTGTTGACCTTTCAAGAGTTCAAGGAACTGGAGATCACGGAAGAATTATCAAAAGAGATATTGATAACTACCAACCCCAAGCAGGAGGAGGGGTTCAAGCCTTTACTCCAAGGGGAACAGAGTCGATTACAGAGATAGCAAACTCTCAAATGCGTAAAACAATTGCAAAGCGATTGTCAGCATCAAAATTTACTGCACCTCATTATTATTTGGGTGTAGAGTTTGACATGGATAATGCCATTGCTTTTCGTACTCAATACAACACTATACCTGATACTAAAATATCATTTAACGATATTGTAGTAAAGGCTGTAGCCTTAGCATTAAAACAGCATCCACAAGTCAATGCAAAATGGGAAGACCATCAAATTACTCAGCATCACCATGTGCATGTTGGGGTAGCTGTAGCGGTAGAAGACGGATTGGTTGTTCCTGTGGTTAAGTTTACAGACGAGCAGACCTTGCCACAAATAGGAGCTGCAGTAAAAGATTACGCTGTTCGTGCAAGAGATAAAAAATTAACTCCCGATGAAATGGACGGGAGTACCTTCACCATTTCTAATTTAGGGATGTTTGGTATCCAAGAGTTCACTTCGATTATCAACCAACCCAACGGAGCAATTTTATCTGTAGGAGCGATCGTTCAAAAACCCCTTGTCAAAGAAGGGCAAATTGTGGTTGGGAATACGATGAAATTGACCCTTGCTTGCGATCACAGAGTGGTAGATGGTGCAACAGGCGCTCTGTTTTTGCAGACGCTTAGAACGTTTGTAGAGAATCCACTAACCATGGTGGTGTAGTTAAATAAAGTTTATTGGTTTTCTGGAATTAACTTGGGGTTTTAGTTTACTGCAGTTCTAGTTGTAAGTAGGCTATTACAGCATCATTGCCTTTCAATTCGTTTTTGGGTCGTTGCTGATAGGAAAATAACTTTAAATTATTTTCATCGACAACTTCTATTGAGCTTTCGTCGTATTTTTCTTGATGTGCTTTTAAACCTCTTGGAAGTTTTAATGTTGTGCTAAAAAAGCGGTAGGCTGCATCTCGTTTAGAGGGTCCGTAATCGTGTTGTTCGTTTTCAAAATGAGCATTTTGAATATTTGAATCTGCACCAAACGTTTGGTAAACTTTTTTTAGGTATGGGAATTCTACAGCAGGAGTGTTTTTTGTCCAATCTGCTCCGTCAGAAATTATCAGTTGGGGTTTAGGAGCCATTAAGGCTGCAATTTCGACATTGTTTGTCTGATGCTTGTTGCTTTTGTGTATGGGCATTCCACTTTCACAAACACATCCACCAAAAAAATGAGCGGATACTTGGACAACGGGAATACTTACGTCAATTCGCGAATCGATTGCACTTAAAATAAATGTTTGAGTTCCACCTCCAGAAGCACCACTAATACCAATTCGATCGGTATCAATATCCTCTCTTGAGACCAAATAGTCTAATACTCTTTTACTGTTCCAAGTTTGAAGCAACAAAGCAATAGGCATTTTGTGATCTACCTGATTACTCTCCCCATATCCTACCATATCATACCCAAAAACTACAGCTCCCATTTGAGCAAGTGCTCCGTTACGCTTTTGTTCGTTTTCCGTAAATCGACCACCCCCAAAATGGCCGTGAGTACTCAATATAGCTGCATAAGGAGGATCGAGATTTAGGGGAGTATAAAGGTTGCCCGTGACATAAAACCCAGGAAAACTTTCAAGGGCTACATTTTGAACTGCATACCCATTCCTGTATTCTAGGGGACTTAATATTAGCTTAGGGGGTTTAGAAACCTCAGGCATCTTATCCCATTGTAATCCGTTGAGGATTCCCTGTCTTATGATTGAAGCTCTTTCTTCCCAATCAGTTTGAGTTTTCCATTGGGATTTGAATTTTTCCATCACTTTTATAGCTTCGGCTTCAGTCCAATAACTTCCTTGGCATAGCAACTCATTTTGTGCACTGAGATAGAAACCAAAGAAGAATATTGAAAGGAATAAATACGTTTTCATTAGTTAATTACTGATTTTTAAAGGTATAATTTTTGGTGTATTAATTATACCAGATGGTGTAGGTTCCCACAGGGTGGCATCAAAAGCTTGATAGTCTTTGTTGACCATATTAATTTCGTAAAAGTTTTTCCATTCTTCACCGCGAAGCTCTTTTGCTCTAATCCGATTGGCACCGAGATTACTCACCTGAATTTTTAAGCTGTGTTGACCTTGTTTCATATTGGGGAGTTGAATTTCAAGAGGATTTGCCCAAATCGAGCCGATATAGTTTCCATCCAACCAGATTTTAGCTGACTCACGAAGATCTTTTATTTGAAGTAACCAAGCGTCAGCTGAAGTTTCACCTAAGGTAAATTGATGTTCGTATACTGCTGTACCTGAAAAGTTTTCATAAACTGTTCCCAACTCTGTCCACGATACTAGAGAGTCCAAACGTATTGACTTTGGTAATTGGGGACCACCTTTGAGAAAACTTAAATTCCATGATCCATTGAGGTCGATAGATGAAGATTGGGTTTTGTAATATTCCCAAGGGTTTGCTTCCGACTTTGACACTGCTCTGAGAACCAAGGAGCTCCCCGATTTTAATTCAACTCTAGTATGTCGAATACCTTCTATAATTTTGCTTTGTGCAAGTCCTTGTTTTGAGCTGAGAGGGTCAAAAATCAGGACTTTTTCTGTTTGAACTCCCAGAGGAATCCACTGGTAAATTGCTTTGGAGGTGTGATTGACAACAAAATAAATGGTTTCATTATCCCTTTTTCTGCGAATGAATTTTAATCCTGAGTCCACCCATTTTTCTGGCTTTGCGCCACTTTGAATTAGCGCTGAATCCCATGATTCAACACCTGTTTTAAGGAGCTCATTTGAAGTGAGAAGGGACTGCATTTTATCAGTTTGTAGGCGATAATTTTTAAAACCGGGTACCGTTTGGGGGAAGTCTTCAAAAATAATATTCGCTCCAGAATCTTTAAGTGCAATAAGTTTTTCTAAGGAAGCTAATGGAAGATGTTTTGATTTAGGTATGATCAAGACCTTGTATTGTCCGCCGGATAAATTTAAGTTACCATTTTCAACACTAATTTTTTCCAAAAACTGATCGGATAAATAATCAAAACCATATCCTCCACGAATCAACCATTGAATGGCGTTGTAAAAAGGGGTGTTTTTAAGCCAAGTATCTAAATCGTGAATTGCCAATTGCTGCATGCGTTTTCCCTCTAAAAAGGAATTGGTAATATCGTGGAAAGGCCAATAAATCAAAACGTCATTGTCAGGTTTGCCCGCTTGTAAAAAAGACTGTACGTTAGTGATATAGTCAAACAATGCTGCCACATCTTCCCAGATAGGGTTGGAGGGATGAAAATTAACAGAAGCATAGAATTTCCAGCCTGGCCAATCAACTTCTTTTGGACTGTAAGTTGAGCCGTGAAGAAATACGTGATTAACACCGTTAAGAAACAGATCTTCTACCTCGGGTTTGCATTGAGAAAGAGCTGTTTTAAAATGATCTCTCAGCCAAGTAAAGGATTCTGCTGAGACAAGAGATTTCCCACTGATATGTGCTGCGGAGGAAGAAAAACGCAGCATGGCAGGGTCAGCATCACCTTTTCGGATATTTTCTTCCAAACGACGAAATCCCTCGATTGAATAGGGCATGGATCCAAAAGTTTCGCATTCTGGAATATCGGCTGAAGCATAAAGGTCTATTAAGTTTCCTGGTGAACCGTGAGCTTGTAGTCTTGTTTTTAGTCCGTTGGAATGTGCCCATTCATTCCAAGGGGCATTAAAATCATCTAAAAGCATATCAGAAAGCGTCAGTCGGTAATCGGCTTTAATACGATTCCCTATGGAGTCTGATGAAGTGCTTAATAAGTCTTCTAAATAAGGTTTTAGGTCATAACCTCTTTTTTCAATAAAAGCATCGAAGAACTTAGGGCTAAAATCAGTTCCATAGACTTCATAACTGTCGTTAAAAATACTTCTGATGGAGTGGTCAAGGTTTGAAAGCGCCTTAGTGTAGGGTTGTAAATAATCGTTCAACGCCTCGGTTGAAAAATGATCTAAAGTCCAACCGGTCCCACCAGGAGAGGCGCGTTTTACTTTTTGAGCAGTTTTATCAGCATAAACTAAATACAATTTATAAGCTTTATTTTGAGCAGCTCTAGAGAGGTTGTTATTTTTGATCGCTTTAGTTAGGTCTTGAAATTTCCCAGAAGTATCAAAGGCTACTGCAGCTACACATGCTAAAGGGGCATTTACTTTTTCATTTATCAGTTCAACTTTGTGATTTATTGCCTCGCCTTGTTTTACGTCAATAGTTTTGACCTGCATTTTGGTTGCAGCATATTCAAGTTCCACCTGAGGACCTCCAAAGGGCCAGCCTGTACCGAGGGTTAAATCTACTTCTAACCCTAGTCTTTTGGCAGTATTTAAAGTGTGATTTACTTTTTCGATCCACTCGGGGGACAGATGATCGATAAACTTGTCTTCTGCTCCTTTGGCTCCGTAAATATTTGCAATCTCAACACCTCCTAAACCTGCTTGTGCAAAGGCTTCAAGTGTCGCGTCTATACTAGACTCATCTACTGCATTACCCAACCACCACCAACGTGTCCAAGGCTTTGTTGTTGACTCAACAGAAGGAAGATTAGTTGTAGAAATTTCCTGTTTGCAAGAAAAAAAAGCAAGTAAAAGAAATAAGAAAAATGAAGTTTTATATTTCATTTTTTTTGAGTAAATAGTTTCCAAAAGCACCAAGACTAAGTACTATCATAATTAGAAGATCCATTCGAAGCAGACCGATTTTTTGAGGAAAAAGATTGAGCTGTGTCAAGATAAAGACAATTAAACCTAAAAGGGAAATCCACACCATAAACATGCCTTGGGGTTTATTTGCGAGTATCCCAAGTATGATTAAGGGACCCATGATGGCAGTACCTGAAAAGCTTAATCTCGCTAATAGAACCAACTCGTCAGAGGAAATCAAAGAAAACAACAAAGCGGAAATCGCAAACAAGAGTATAAATAAGCGTATGGGGCGAAGTGAGTCACTTTCTTTTAATTTCATTAGTCCTCTTACCTCATTTCCCATCGCAAAAAGTTGGGAGTCTGAGGTTGACATGGCTGCAGCAAACAAGCCAATTATAGTCAACGAGGCGATGATGTTATTTTGTTCGCTAAGCAGTACCCCTCCCAAAAATTCTGCAGTTGAAGCTTCAGCAAAGTAAATCGATCCATAAAGACCGATGATAATTGTTGGTAAAATAACCAAAGTTGCAAAAACTCCTACCGCTACCGCCATGCGTTTTAGGGCATTGTAGTCTTTCATGATAACCAGTCTAGTTGAAAGTTGAGGTTGGGTTACAGGAATCATCAGTATGGCAATACAGGAGGCAATAAGGAATTGAGGAGTGAGCAATTTGTTGGGTCCTGGTGCAGTCAAGAGTTGTTCGTTTGCCGCTTGGGTCTTTTCAAAAAGAGCACCCCATCCGCCGACTTCATTTAAACAGTAAAAAGCGATAAACCACACTACAATAAGCAGCAGTGTTCCTTGAAGAAAATCAGCATAAATAATGGCTTTTAAGCCACCTAATTCCGAATAAACCATCATGATGACTACTATGAGTACCGCCCAAATCCAGATTGGAATAAAATTTGGAAATGCAGCGTGCAAAAATATTGAGACTCCTCTAATTTGAATAGCGACATAGGGGATGAGGAATATAAATACACAAGCAAAATAAAGGTAACCGACCAGCTTGTTGTTGTAACATTTTTGAAGTAAGGAAGACATACCATGAAAAGGATTTTGCCCTACTTTTTTTCGGAGATAAAATCCAAACCAAAGGATAAAGAAAACCATTACAGCATCAGAGAAAGTCAAAAAGATCCAGGCCCCGACTCCGTTTTTTCTTGAGAAATCTGGCATTCCCATTAAAGTAAATGTGCTAAATAGTGTAGCGGCAAAAGTCATAAAGCCGAGAACCAGTCCAATTTTTGCACCACCAAGCATAAAATCATTTGCTGAGCGAATGGTTTTTTTACTTTTCCAAGAGAGAAAAATCAACACTCCAATATAAAGCACACCTAAAACGATCAACCACCTTAGCATAGCTTATTTATTTTTCATTTTTTTAAAAACCCGTCCCCCCCAAATTGTACAGACTATAACCAAAACTGTGGTGACTATACTCATCCAGAGAGTGTAAGGCATATCTAGTAGAAGAGGTTCAGTAGTCGTATTCAATACCCAAGGGGAAAAGGTTAGGACAGTTAAAAAGAGTACTAGCCCGACGATGAAATACCACTGCTTTTTTAACTTCTGATTCATAATTAAAGGTTTTGAATTGTCATTCCCCCATCAATATTGATGACTTGTCCAGTAGCATAGGGAATTTTTCCAGTTGCTAAAGCAGCTACAGCAGCTCCTACATCTTCAGGGGTACCCCATCGTTTTTCTAGTGTCAAGCCTTCTGACAGTAGTTTGTCGTATTTTGCTACGACAGCTGAAGTCATGTCCGTTCTGATTACCCCTGGACGGATTTCGTAAACAGGAATTTCAAATTCTCCCATTTTACTAGCCCAGAGTTTAGTGAGCATGGATAAGCCAGCTTTTGACAAACAGTACTCACCTCGATTTATAGAACTCATTGTAGCAGAAACAGATGAAATTGTAATGATGGAAAACCGCTGATCAGCTGTCTTTTCTTTTTGCTGAATCATCCAGTTTGCTACTTTTTGAGTAAGAAAATAGGGGCCTTTTAGGTTGATGTCCATCACCTCATCGTAGCTAGCTTCGCTAGCCTCCAACAAATCATTTCGTTCTCTGGGAGCGATACCTGCATTATTAACCAGTACATTAAGACTACCTAATTGTGTTTTGATTTCTTCAATTATTCTTGTTCTATCCTCAGAAAGTCCAATATTTCCTTGACAATAAATGACTTTATTGTTTTTGGTTTTTAGCGATTCTAAAACAGCTTCTACTTGTTCCCTAGAGCGCATACCGTTTAATGCGAGATCATAACCTTCTTGGGCTAATGATTGAGCAATTCCCAATCCGATGCCTCGAGTTCCTCCTGTAATTAGTGCAACTGGTTTCATTATCTTAAGTTAAATCTGGAATAGTTATCCATGTTTTTTTCGCCCAACTCTCCAGCCCTTTTTCTGCAAGTTGCACTCCTTTGGCCCCTTCAAGCATATTCCAAGGGAAAGGGGTATCGCAAACAAGGTGTTTTATGAAGAGTTCCCATTGTGCTTTAAACGCATTGTCAAAGGCTTCTTGTTCGGGCATTTTACTCCATGAATTGTAAAAATCTATAGGATTGGGAATATCGGGATTCCATACGGGTTTGGGGGTGTTGCCATAGGTTTGAGTCCAACAATCTCTCAATCCTACAAGAGCAGAACCTTTGGTTCCGTCAACCTGCATAGTGAGTAGGTCATCACGTCTTACACGTGTAGTCCATGAAGAATTGAATTGAGCTACAATTCCCCCATCCAATTCAAAGGTGGCATAAGCAGCATCATCTGCGGTACAAGAGTAAGGATTTCCCTGCTCGTCAATACGTTCAGGAATATGGGTTGCTCCCAGGCAGAACACTCCTTTTACATTCCCAAAAAGGTGGTCTAGCACATAGCGCCAATGACACAACATATCTACAATAATTCCCCCATCATCTTCTTTTCTGTAATTCCAACTTGGGCGTTGAGCCGGAATAGAGTGTCCTTCAAACACCCAATAACCAAAATCACCCTTTACCGATAAAATTTCTCCAAAAAAATCATTTTGCATCAAGCGTTTGAGTTTGAGAAGTCCAGGTAGCCATAGTTTGTCTTGAACAACTCCATGCTTAACCCCAGCTTTTTCACAAGCATTGTAAAGATCTAAAGCAATTTTTGTTTCTGTAGCTACTGGTTTTTCACAATAAATATGTTTTCCTTTAGCAACTGCCTTGTGAATTGCATCCGCACGTCTGCCGGTAGTTTGTGCATCAAAATATACCTGATAGCTGGAATCATTAAGTACACTGTCAAGATCTGTTGTCCATTTTTCGATACCTGTTCTTTTGCAAAGCGCTTTTAATTTGGTTTCGTTTCGTCCCACCAAAACCACATCAGGTATGATGACTTCTTGGGCATTGATCTGAACACCTCCTTGATCCAAAATTGCAACGATTGAACGAATTAAATGTTGATTGGTTCCCATACGGCCGGTGACGCCGTTCATGATAATTCCTATGGTATGTTTTTTCATTGATTGAGTTATGTATGATGAATATAAGCCTCTTTAATGTCATTTAAAAAAGCAGTTTGATTTTGTTTCCAAAGGCGTTCAGAAAAAATTTCCACTTCAACAGCCCCTTTAAAGCCAGCATTTTCTACCCAGCTTCTAATTTGTCTTACGGGAATAGACCCTTCTCCCATCAGTCCGCGGTCTGTCAGCATGTTTTTAGTAGGACTTAACCAGTCACAGACGTGGAAGGCAAAAATATTGTTGTGTATGCCGCAGCGTTCAATTTCTTGTTCTAAGAAGTTGTCCCACCACAGATGATATACATCTATGGCAATTCCAACGAAGGGGTCATTTAGTTGTTCTGCCATATCATTGGCTTGAGCCATGCTAACAATAGCTGATTTATCTCCTGCATACATAGGGTGAAGAGGTTCTATTGCGAGTTTGACATTGGCTTCTTTTGCGTAGGGGAGTAGTTTTTGGATGCCTTCAGCGATTTGGGCTCGGGAGGTTTCCAAGCTTTGATTGGGATCTGCACCACAGACCAAAACAAGCAGTGGAGCACCAATGGCTTCCGCTTCATCTATGGCTTTTTTATTTTCCTCAATGGCTGCTTGGCGAATAGATTCAGAAACAGAAGAAAAAAAACCACCTCTAACAAGCGAAGTGACTTTGAGTTGATGCTCTTCTAAAGCGCTTTTTACACATTTAAGATCTTGATTTTCTAATAAATGGCGCCAAATAGAGATGTGTTGTATTCCGGCTTGGCTGTATTCTTTGATACAAGTGTTTAAGTCCCAAGGTTTAGTCGTTTGAGTGTGAACACATAAGCGGTTTAAATCTAATTTGTTTTTCATAGTAAATTATACCATCCCATTTGTAAATTGATGATAAGGGCCACCTTCAATGAGTTTTTGAACATAAATTGCAGCTTCTCTAATGTGGTAATCACCCCACATACAAGATTCGCCATGGGCTATTTTACTTCCTTTAGGTACGTAGTCCCAACCATTGGGTTGATGGTATATACTGTGAAGTAAAAGGCCCTGATGATTTTCATCTGTACTTAGGTAAGGTTCATCTAAAAGTGTACTGAGAACAGTGAGCCCTGCTTGAATATAATGTTGTCCTTTTGCATCCCCCTTATTCTTTAGATAATGGCCGAAACGAAGTAATCCTTGCGCTCCAATTGCAGCACCTGAACTATCAACAGGTTCCCACTGATTAAATGGGTCAGCGGGCTGATTGAGGTAATCTCCTATTTTATTGAGGTTTGGCGCTCCCGTATCCCAATAGCATACCCCGCAGCTTGGTGTATTTTTAATGTAAAAATCACAGCTAGCTTGGGCTGCCTTTTCAAAAGTTAAAATTATACTTTCTTTCCCACCGAGTTTTTCAAAAGCCTTGTCTTCCATCTGAGAGAGCGCCTCCAGCTCTTCGGGAAAACCCAGCATTGCCCAGGCGAGACCTCGTGTCCAAGTCGAAAAGCCAGAATATCCTTGTTGGGTATTTGGACAGCGGTACTGACCGTCGTTTACATTAAAGACACTTTCGTGTGCTGTACGTCCCCATTCGTCATAAGTATCTCTGCCTTCTCCGTAATACACCGCATATTTTGCGGTGGCAAGCATGTGCTGTAGCGCTCGCTCGAGTAGGCTAATTTTTTTGTCACCCTCTGCGTGATAAGAATGCCCTAACATATGAGAGGCTACTAAAATCCTGCAAGACCTAATAGTATCTACAAATAGTGAATGTGGGCCGTTAAAAGAGTGAATGAATCCGCCTTCTGGGATGCTTGTCCAACGCGATGCCTGTACTGCTCCTGAAATCTTAATCGCTAAACGATAAAATTCTCTTTCCCACTTGTTTTCTTTAATTTTTCCTTCATGCATCAAACGGAGTAAATTCCCGTAAGTACTCAAGTTATTAAACCCGTGATCGTGAACACCGGTATGGCTTACATGGGCAGCCATTTTGTCAATCGTGTTTTTTATAGACTGGTCAAGTGCTTTTTGGTCTGCTGTGGCTTCGAACTGCAGTATTCCAGCACCAAACTGAAACCCGTGAGTCCATTCTGTCCAACCTCTAGAAGTATAGGTTCCATTTTCGGTAAAAACAGGAGCGCCATTTTTTTGGTCGTAGTTGGCTTCTATCGCATGAATTTTTTTTGCGGAGAGTTCCCAAAATCGTGTGAGTTTATTTTTAAAATCCTCAGGCTGTAAGTTGTTTTGAATGGCAATCATATAGTGTTTAAATTAATTATTTAGGAAATTACGTTAACGTTAATGAATATAGTATTTCTATTATTTTATATCAATAAATTATAAGAATCATTTTGATTTTTAGCTAGATTTATGCAATTCAAAACGGTTTACTTATGTCACAAAAAGGCTTTTTAATGTACCTAAAAGCAGGTGCTGAAAACGAGTATAAAAAACGTCATGAAAAACTTTGGCCAGAACTAGAGTCTTTGCTCAAATCTTATAGAATTTCCAATTATTCGATCTTTTTAGATACAGACACCCATATCTTATTTGCTTGTCTTTACTGTCCAGATGATTTTGATCAAGCTGCTTTAGCCCAAGAGCCAATCATGCAGAAATGGTGGATCTATATGGAAGAGCTGATGGAGACCGAAACGAATAAGGCACCTAAAACTAAAGATTTAAAGCAAATGTTTTATTTGAAGTAGAAGGTTGTTCGGATAGTGCAGATTTTTATTAATTGCAAATTATTTTTAACTTGCTATAAGACCCAAACTTATTGTAATAGTTGATGAGACCTATTGTTGTTTTATTGTTTTTAATTGTAATTCTTTCCTGTGAATATGTTGTTCAGCCATTAGACGTTACAGATGAGCAGGTTAAATAAACTGGTAACGTTCCAAAATCTGTGTTTAAAAAATAAATTGTACTTTAAGATAGTAATATAAAGGCTTTCCCAAGCTTACTAAAAAAAATGATAAACCTATACACCAAAGGAAATAGCATTAATTTACAGCAGAAGTTTAAGTTTAATGGAGTGAAATCCACAAGGAAATTATCGAATTAGGTTTGAGGGTTGGTTATTCTTGAGCTAAGTATAATTAGATTCATTACCTTTAGACCATGTCCAAAACACTCGTTATAACAGGAGCAAGTCGAGGAATTGGTTTTGCGATGGTTCAGCATGCAACTCAAGCAGGCCATTGTGTTTATGCGTTGTCGCGTACTATTCAATCCCTTAAAAAAAGTGACTCACTCTATCCGTATGCCATCGATTTAACCGATGAAAATGCGATAGCAGATTTTGCAAATGAGCTAAAGCAGCAGGGCGTTCAAATAGATGCGCTTGTCAATAATGCAGGGGCATTAGAAAACAAACCTTTTAGCGAAACTACAACTGCAATTTTTGAATCAGTTTATCGAGTTAATGTCTTTGGTTTGGCTTCGCTTACACGGTTGCTTTTACCCTTGATCGACTTGAAAGGTCAAGTGCTCAACATCAGTAGTATAGGAGGGGTAGATGGTAGCTCAAAATTCCCCGGATTGGCAGCATATAGCAGTAGTAAAGGGGCGGTTAATATATTGACTGAATTGCTGGCAGAAGAATACAAGGCTACGGGTCCTGCTTTTAACGCGCTAGCACTAGGTGCCGTTCAAACTGAAATGTTGGCACAAGCATTTCCAGGTTTTAAGGCTCCAGTTTCAGCAGATGAAATGGCAAGTTATATTTTAAAATTTGCTTTAGAAGGTCAGCAGTTTTTTAACGGTAAAATTCTTCCAGTATCTTCTTCAACTCCTTGATTGACTATGGACCAAGTTTTATCTCTTGTCCCCGTACAAGCTAAAAGTCAAATGGAGCAGCTTTTAAAAACCTCAAAGGTTTCCATAAAAATTACCAAAAAGAGACAAACTAAACACGGGGATTTTAGAAAGCAACGGAATGGAAGCTCCATTATAACTTTAAATACCACTTCCAATCCCTACCGTTTTTTGATTACTCTTTTGCATGAACTGGCTCATTTTAAAGTTTCCCAATCGGTTCAATACCGAACAAAACCTCACGGTAAAGAGTGGAAGAATGCCTACAGAGAGACCCTACTTCCATTTTTAAATCCCGAAATCTTTCCCGAACCCTTGTGTACACTATTAGCTTCTCATATGATCAATCCCAAGGCGAGTACAGATCGAGATTTTGCTTTGGTCATGGCATTAAAAAAACACGACCCTCCATCTTCTACCTACCCCATCTTTGAGCTTAAGGATGGGCAGCAGTTTGAGTTGGAAAACGGAAGAAAATTTCTAAAAATCAAAAAGCGAAGAACACGCTTTGAATGTAAAGAGCTAGATTCCGGTAAAATTTACCTTTTTAGTCCTCACGCTGAGGTAGTTCCAGCGGCTCCTTCTGCAGCATCATCTTTAAGATAAACTTCACGGACTTTTTTAAAGAGGTCGGAGGAGTAAACAAAATTAGTTACCGCTTCATTATCGGTGTTGAAAATTTCTTCTTTGGTACCTTCCCAAGCCTTATGGCCGTTTTTTAAGAAGACGATTTTTTTTCCAATTTCCATCACTGAATTCATGTCATGGGTGTTGATGACTGTAGTGATGTTGTATTCTTCCGTGATTTCTTGGATCAAATTGTCAATCAAGATTGCTGTTTTTGGGTCCAAACCAGAATTGGGTTCATCACAAAACAGATATTTGGGATTCATGACTATAGCCCTTGCGATGGCTACCCTTTTTTTCATACCCCCAGAAATTTCATCAGGGTATTTTTCGTTGGCATTGATCAGGTTTACTCTCTTGATAACTAAATTGGCTCTTTCCCGAATTTCCTCATCAACTTTTTGAGTAAACATTTGCATGGGGAACATGATATTTTCTTCTACAGTCATCGAATCAAACAAGGCACTGCCCTGGAAAACCATTCCCATCTCTTGACGTAAAATAGACCGCTCTTGAACATTCATTTTTTTCAGACGTTTGCCTTCAAAGAGTATTTTCCCACTATCAGCCTCAAAAAGCCCTAATAAACATTTTAAAAAAACTGTTTTTCCTGAACCGCTTTGACCGATAATTAAATTGGTTTTTCCCTTTTCAAAAATGGTAGAGATTCCCTTGAGGACTTCGGTTCCGTCAAATGATTTTGTGATATTTTGAACTTCAATCATCTAGGTAAGCAGCATTTGAGTGATTAAATAATTGAGCAGTATGATGACTACACTGGTCCAAACAAAAGAGACCGTACTGGCTTTTCCTACTTCCAAAGCTCCGCCAGTCATAAAATAACCGTGATATGAGGGGATGGTTGCCAATACAAAAGAAAAGAAAGCCGTTTTGATAAAAGCATAGGTAATGTGAAAAGGAATAAAATCCATTTGAATGCCTTGAATAAACTCTGAGCTGGACGAAAAACCACCGTATACACAGGCTATATACCCACCAAAAACGCCTAAAAACATCGAGATACAAATGACTAGAGGATATAGTGAAAGGGCAACAATTTTTGGAAAAACAAGGTAGTTGTAAGTATTGATTCCCATTACCTCTAGGGCATCAATTTGTTCTGTTACTCGCATGGTGCCTATACTAGAGGTGATGTAAGAACCTACCTTTCCAGCCATGATGATGGAAATAAAGGTAGGAGCAAATTCTAAAATCACAGATTGACGTGTCGCAAAGCCAATTAAATCTTTTGGCAGAAGTGGATTTTCAAGGTTGAGCGCCGTTTGTATAGAAACCACACCACCTACAAAAAAAGAGATAAAGGAAACGATCCCAAGTGACCCTATGATAAGGGTGTCTATATCTTTTAAAATAAGCTGTTTAAGGATTTTCCATTTGGTGAATTTTCCAAATATACTTTTGAGCATAAGGAAATATTTACCAATTTTTGAGAGGATTTTCATACCCTTCCAAAGGTAGCAATTTTAACTAAAAAAATGTTTTATGTATTGTAATTTATACGCTACACCCTGTAGGTAATCGCGTTGATGTTCATGCCTGCACCTACGGAAGCAAAAATGATCAAATCGCCTTGATGGAGTTCATGACCGCCGTAATTTTCTTTTCGTATCAAATCAAAAAGGGTAGGGACAGTAGCCACTGAGCTGTTGCCAAACTCCTGAATATTCATGGGTAATACCCCCTCTGGCATGGGTTTTTTATAAAGTCGGTATAGGCGTTTGATAATGGCATCATCCATTTTTAAATTGGCCTGATGAATAAAGATTTTTTTTACGTCATCAATAGACTCTCCTGAAGCTTCAAGGCATTCTTTAATTGCGGCGGGAACATTACTCAGTGCAAATTCATACACTTTTCGCCCATGCATTTTAATGTATTTGGTTCCTTTCCCATTGGAATTTGAGGGGCCGTAAAAAATAAACTCCGCCTCACCCTCAAAAGTATAGGTTGCTGTTTTGTGAGATAAAATTCCACCATCTCCCTCTACTTCTTCTACTACTGTGGCTCCTGCACCGTCAGCGTAAATCATGGAGTCTCGATCGCTTTGATCCAATACTCTAGATAGGGTATCCGCACCTACAACCAAACATTTTTTTGCCATCCCTGCCTTGATAAATGCTTTGGCTTGAATCACTCCTTCAACCCAACCAGGACATCCAAACAAGATGTCATAAGCCACACAATTTGGACTTTTAATTTTAAGACCTGCTTTGACTTTAGAAGCAAGACTAGGTAAAGTGTTAACCTGATTTGAATTTAAGGCAATGTCACCCACATTATGCGCGACTATGATGTAATCTAGGGTTTCCGCATCCAATTGGGCATCCTCGATGGCATTTTGTGCAGCCTCAACAGCAATATCCGAAACGGTTTGATTGTCCTTAATGTATCGGCGTTGCTCAATGCCAGTTATGGCTTTAAACTTTTCAATGATCTCTTGGTTAGGATTTGAAATAGGAGTCCCTTCAGCATCGTAAAATGAGTTGTTTGAAAAACTCAAATTGAGTTGAATTTGATGTGGAATACTACTTCCGCTACCTGTGATTTTTATGTTCATAATGCTTGGAACAAAAATACTTTTTTGAGTTCCATACTAGGAGCTAAGCAAAAAAACGCTACGAAGTCTAAACTGTTAAATAAACAGCGAAAATCTAAATGTCATTAAATTTACTTATTGTAAATCAGCTATTTACATAAGATTCTATTGGGGAGCAACTGCATACCAAATTACGGTCTCCATAGGCCTCATCAACGCGTCTTACCGTGGGCCAGAATTTGTTTTCATGGACAAATTCAAGCGGGAACGCTGCTTTTTGTCTGGAGTACGGGAATTCCCATTTGTCAGATGTAATCATAGCTAAAGTATGCGGAGCGTTTTTCAACAAGGCATGATCATCAGAATTTTCTGAAGCGATTTCCATGCGGATGGAAATCATCGCATCACAAAAACGATCAATCTCAGCTAGATTTTCACTTTCAGTAGGTTCAATCATCATGGTCCCAGCAACTGGAAAAGAAACTGTAGGTGCATGAAAACCGTAATCCATTAAACGTTTAGCAATATCAGTCACTTCAATTCCGTGTTCTTTAAAAGGACGACAGTCAATGATCAGCTCGTGAGCAGCCCTCCCTTTTTCTCCAGAGTAAAGAATTTCATAGGCTCCCTCTATGCGCTTTTGGATGTAATTGGCATTCAGTATGGCAATTTCTGTTGCCTTTTGAAGCCCTGAACTCCCCAGCATTTTGATGTAAGCATAAGAGATTAGACAGGCCAATGCTGAGCCATAGGGTGCTGCTGAAATTGCAGTAATCGCTTGATTGCCTCCAGTAGGAATTACGGGATTACCCGGCAAAAAAGGAGCTAAATGCTCGGCTACACAGATTGGACCTACACCAGGACCACCCCCGCCATGCGGAATGGCAAATGTTTTATGTAAGTTTAAATGACAGACGTCTGCACCAATCGCTGCAGGACTGGTTAAACCTACTTGAGCATTCATATTGGCACCGTCCATATAAACCTGACCTCCACATTGGTGAATGAGGTCAGTAATGTCTTTAATCTTTGCCTCAAATACACCATGAGTACTCGGATAAGTAATCATCAATCCTGCAAGATTGTCTTTGTGTTCCATCGCTTTTTGATGAAGATCATCCCAGTCAATATTGCCTTTTTCATCCGTTGCTGTTACGACCACTTTCATTCCTGCCATTACCGCTGAAGCGGGATTGGTTCCATGAGCAGAGGAGGGAATCAGACAGATGTTTCGATGGCTGTCGTTTCTCGATTTGTGGTAGGCGCGAATAACCATAAGACCAGAATATTCTCCTTGCGCTCCAGAATTGGGTTGTAGTGAAGTCGCAGCAAAACCAGTGACCAAATTCAATTGTTCTGTTAGCTTTTCAAGCATTTCGTGATAGCCTTTTGCTTGTTCTATCGGAACAAAGGGGTGTATGCTTCCCCAATTGGGGTCACTCAATGGGAGCATTTCAGCAGCAGCATTCAACTTCATCGTACACGAACCCAAAGAGATCATGGAGTGATTTAAAGCTAAATCTTTTCTTTCCAAACTTTTAATATAACGCATCAATGCAGTCTCAGAATGGTAGGAGTTAAAAATTGAATGAGTGAGGTAGTCACTTTTTCTCTCTTGATCTGCTGGTAATTGACGCTCCGCTTGACCTTCCAATACTGGCGTCTCTTGATTTAGAAATTGAGCAAAAACTGATGTAATCTCTTCAATGTCATCAGTACTACTAGTTTCATTTATTGAAATGCAAACTGTATGATCGTCGGGATAGTAAAAATTGAGTTTTTTGGACTCAGCAATATTTTTTACTGCTTTGGCATCAATTTCAATTTGTAGGGTATCGAAGAAGTGGTTATTTTTTTGGATAACACCCAAATCATTGAGATTTGCATTGAGCTGACACGCTTTTTGGTGGATGTTGTTGGCAATGTATTTTAAACCTTTTGGTCCGTGATATACCGCATACATACCTGCCATTACTGCCAAGAGAACTTGAGCAGTGCATATATTGGAAGTAGCGCGATCCCTTTTGATGTGTTGTTCTCGAGTTTGCAAGGCCATGCGTAAGGCAGGGTTTTCGTTCAGGTCTTTGGTTTGCCCAATAATTCGCCCGGGGATATTTCTTTTATAGCTACTTTTTGTTGCAAAAAATGCGGCATGCGGTCCGCCATAACCCAGAGGGATACCGAAACGCTGGGTCGTACCGACCACTACATCTGCACCGTAAGAGCCTGGATTTTCTAAAAGAACAAGACTCATGATGTCAGCAGCGACTACGGTGTTCATTTCAAATGATTGGGCTTTTTGCATCCATTGTTTTAGATCGGGTAAGTTTCCGTTTTTGCCTGGGTATTGATAGATGGCTCCAAAAAAGGCAGCTGAAAAATCACTGTTTTCAGGATTTCCAACAACCAATTCGATACCAAGAGGGGTTGCTCTAGTGTAAAGCAAGGAAAGTGTTTGAGGGAGGATGTTTTCATCTACAAAAAACTGACAAGCCTCGTTCTTTTTTTGGGTTCTGCTGCGTGCACCAAAGAGCATCGTCATGGCTTCAGCTGCTGCGGTACTTTCATCGAGGAGTGAAGCATTAGCAAGCTCCATACCGGTTAAATCACAAACTACCGTTTGGAAATTGAAAAGAGCTTCCAGCCGTCCTTGAGCTATTTCAGCCTGATATGGAGTGTAAGCGGTATACCAACCTGGGTTTTCAAGTATGTTTCTTTGGATGACAGCAGGGGTAATTGCAGGGTGGTAACCCAAACCGATATAACTGCTAAAGTTCTCGTTTTTTCTCCCTAAAGTTTGGATGTGTTTTGAAAATTCAAATTCGCTAATTCCACTTTCTAAATCCAGCGGTTTATCGAGCCGAATACTCGGAGGTATGGTTTCTTCAAGCAATTCCTCGATGGAATCTGCATTGATTTTAGCGAGCATTTTTTTTATTTCCTCTTCATTAGGTCCGATATGTCTTTCAACAAACTTATCCGTTCTCATAGTCATCAATTAAACCCCAAAAATAGAATATCTACTTCTATTTTTCACAGCGTTTTTTTCTTTAAATCAAAACTTTTTCAAAAATTTTATTCAACTGCCGTAAAGTTTCGATATTTACACGTGCGAAACCTTTTAAAAAAATTACTGAATTTTTATATCAAATCCAGTATTCATGTAGCTTTAGCTGTACTTGCCTTAGCAAAAATAAGCTTACTCAGTACAGCTGCAGACCAGGAGTACACATTGTTAATATTTATTTTCTTTTCAGCTCTTTCAGCTTATAATTTTATCAAGTTTTTTCCCTTTTTCAAAAGTCAGAAATTCAGTTTTTCTACTGCACTTATTCCTTTGCTTACCCTTATTGCTTTTTTAATCAGCGGGGCAGTTATTTTTTTACTGCCCAGTTTGGTAGTCGCTTTTGCTCTTTTAGGTGGGTTTTTGGCACTCGGATATGCCGTTCCTTTTCAATCAACTTTATCCAATTGGAGAAGTAAGAAAGGCTGGAAAATGTATCTGGTGGTATTGAGCTGGTTGTGTCTTACCGTGGGTGTTCCACTGGCCTCAGCCGAGCTTTTTGATGCAGCTCTTTTTTTCAAATTAGGCCTTGTACAAGGAATTTATATTTTCGTTGCCATACTCCCTTTTGAAATTGGCGATCTAAATTCTGACGCTGCCACACTGCAAACCCTACCCAAAACCTTAGGGGTTAAAAGAGTAAAGATTCTCGGAATATTGTTATTGCTTTTTGGCAGTGTGATTGCCGTTTTGAGTTTTGGATTCGCATCTCCATTCGTAAAGAGTAGTCTGATTACTTTTTTTATTTTGGGCCTTAGTCTTTGGAGAAGTAATAAAAATCAATCAGCTTTTTTTGCTCGTTTTTGGGTTGAAGGCATCCCCATATTGTGGTGCATTTTAATTTATTATTTTTAGGTATTAATCTCTATAAACTATTATCCAATGAAAAAGTTTCTCATAATGCTCTTAATCGTTTCTTGTGGACAAGAAATGCCTGTAGTTGAAACTGTTGAAAAAGGAACCTTTAAAGCACTTATGCAAAACGAGTATCCCCTAATCGATGTTCGCACACCCCAAGAGTATGATGAAGGGCATATTGAAAAGGCATCAAATATCGATTTTAATGCTCCTGATTTTAATGAGCGAATATCCAAATTAGACAAGGAGCAGCCGTTTATGATTTACTGTGCTGCAGGCGGCCGAAGTGCTAAAGCAGCAGCACTTATGCAATCTTTAGGATTTAAAAAAGTATATGAACTCAAAGGGGGTTATCGAAATTGGTAACTCTTATTTTACGATAGCTTTTTTCAGTGCGTCAATCTCTTTTTGTTGTTGTTGCACAAGGTTCACCAATACGGGAATCAAACCCAAATAGTCAATGCTTTTGAGGGTACGCTTACCGTTCAATTCGTGAACCAATTCAGGATAGATTTTTTCAAGTTCTTGAGCTAAAAATCCAAACTGAATTTTATTTGGAGTGTTTTTGTATTCAAATTGAACAGCTTGAAGCTGCAAAAATTGACCAGTCTTAGTTCTAATCCTTTTTATATTTTTCTTTAGGCTTTGGTCAGATATTTTATTAAAGCCTGGACCCGACCAAACACCACTAGTGCTAGCCGTTGCATCTTTAAAAATTACCAGGGCATCTGTCCTACTCGCGGCACTACTTCCTGTTCCATTCCCAACCACCAGTAAACGATCAGATGGATTCCAATCTCGTGTTCCACCAGTAGGTTTATAGGTAGTGTTGTAGCTTCCCAAAACTGTTTCTGCTCTACTTTCAGCTACCGTCCCTTGTCCCATTGCGATTGAGTAGGTTCCTCGATTTGATTCATCCCACTGGTCACTTTGAGCCATTCCCGCCCGAAAAGCTGCTTTGCTTTTATCAAAAAATATGCGTTTGTTGTCATCTGTAGTTGATTTATCGTTGTCTAGTTGAGGACTGCCAAAAACAAAATCACTATCATTCCACTGCTGTTGTTCGTTGGAAACTATCTTTTTCTTAATTGAAAAAGGGCTTTGAGCTACATTGAGTAAAGCGGTATGAGTAGAAGTTTTTGAAAAGGAAAGACTACCGCTATTGGAAAATGTAATTGTGTTTCCATTGCTTATTTTTAAATTTAAAGTATTGGTATCTGGGATGCTTAATGAAATAGTTTGAGTATCAGTATTGTCGTAAAAATTGGATAAATCTACCTGCCCACCATCTTCAAGTGTTAAGGTGTTGCTGGTCAATGACAGTTGTTGATCATCCGTATTGAGTGAATTGAAATTGATTTTATGTGGCTCTTCTCCGTCGGATGAAAGAGAAAGTTCAAGGGTGTTACTCACCAATTTAAAGTGATCAATCTTTTGAGCTGTAGGAGTGCTTATTAAAGGAGCTAAATCAACACGTCCACCGCGTTCGAGTATCAGTTCGGTATTGGAAAGACTGAGCTGTTGGTGATCCTGATCAGAAGAAAATAGTGGACTCAGATCAACCGACCCTCCATTTTCAAGTACAAGTATACTGCCTTGAAGGCTCAAGTGTTGGGCTTGTGAGTTGGAGATTAGAGCATTCAAATCAACTTCCCCACCATTTTCTAAACGAAGTATACTTCCGTCTAAAAAAAGCTGTTGAGCATCGGTATTGTCTTTCCACGGACTTAAGTCAACAGCGTTGTCCTCGTTTAGATAAAGTAGGTCGTCTTGGAGTCTTAATTTAGGTAAAGCTGTTTGTATTGGACTCCAAGTATTTTGCAAGGAATCATAAAACTCAAAGTGATTGAGTGTTAAATTAAAAATCAGTAATCCGTTTGGGATATCAGTTTTAAAAGCAAGGTCTCTTTCCTCCGTTGACATTCTTGGCAAGAGCACTCCTTGGTCAGTACTTTCAATTTCAAAAATGGCTTGTGGGTGAATTTCAAGTGGTCGATCACCCATCTTTATTTGAGCAATCAATAAATGGTAGGAGAAGAAAAAAAGTAGGCTGAAAAGATTTAGGGTAAACGTTTTCATGGTAAGTTTTTTATTCATCAATTGATATTTTTAGGAGATAAATTAAATAGCAAACTCAAGCTGTGATTGGTTTTGTTGAGTTCGGTTGAACTTAGGTAGGGAAACTGGAAAAAATATTCAAGGCTTAAAAAGTTGCGTTGATTGAGTTGGAATCCAATTCCCATATTTTTTGCTGAGTTCATTCCAAAAAGGACTTCACCAATTCTTAAACCAAGAGTTCCTTTGAGCTGAACGGTAAGTTCGTCATAGGCTAAATTGTAAACATAACCGCCGAGTTTTATGATATACGCATCCTGATTTGTTTTAAGTTCAGTTCCAACACCGCCAAAAAAATGAAGTTTATTTCTTAGAAAAATTGTCGGACTTTTTTTAATGAGGTATTGGTCTAAAAGCCTTGGTACAGCAGCTTGAACCCAAAAGTTATTTCTAATCAGGGTAAAGCCGATTCCTACATTGGGGATGAAGCGTCTTTGTTGCTGAAAAAGAGGATCGTTTACAACTCCGTCCACACTTCTTAAATAATTGTATTCCGAGCTAAAAAAATCACCTACTAACTGAAAACCAAGGTGAATAAATGTTTCCGCTCTTAACTGAAGCGGATAGGAGCTTTGAAGAAGCAGCTGAATATTTTGCTCGCCAAACCTTGAACGATTTCGAATAACCCCACCTAGATTAAGATTTTGAGTATCCTTATAGGAATCGTAAAAGATACTTTGCTGTTTTGGAGCGTCTTTAATGCCCAGCCATTGGCTGTCAATCAAAAAACCGAGATACGACTCTTGTTTAAGTCCCAGGATGGAGGGGTTTGTCCTTTGGAATTGACCGTCAAAAAGAAATAAATGATTTTCTTCTTGCCCTCGAGCAACTTGTATATAAAAAAGAGTAAAAAGCAGTAAATAAAATGGATTTATCTTCATTTTATTGGTATTTAATCAGTATCCATCCTTCTGTATCAACAGTTTGATTCCCATCAAAATCAATGGTGTAAAAATAACTTCCCTGAGGAAGCCGTTCCCCGTTTTTTTCATCTGATCCGTCCCAATTATTAAGGTATTCTCCTTGGTGCATAAAGACCAAGTTCCCATTCAATCCATAAACTTTAATCTTACTTACCGATGAAAAAATATAGCCCTCAATTTTCCATGTATCATTAATTCCATCATTATTTGGAGAAATGACCTGACTCACAATTTTTTCTTTAAATGGTCTATTGATTTTGGGGATGGTAAAGCTGACCCCTTTGACAGTGGCTAAATTGACAGGCTCCAAAAGCAATGTGCTGCCACTCGCTATACTCAAGGGTAAGTCTGTTGTAAATGGATTGGTACTTTGATGACCTAAAACGGTATGCCAAGCAGAATTTGTATAGAGTCCTAGATAAAGACCCGAGGGGTCGATGGGATTAAAAGACAAGCGATCGAGTCGATGGTATTCCCACCAATAGGTTCTTATTTTTCCTATGGCTTCTCCTTGAGTTTTCCAACTCCAATAGTGATAAAGCGGAATTTCAAAGTCTGCATCAAATTAGTGTGAAAAGATATGGGGGTGTACCAGTGTACTTTGTTTGAATGAAATCGGAATTTTTTAAAACTTCCAGCGTAATAGGACTAAAGAAATTTTCGGATCCTACAGGAAAGGTAAAAGTAGCTGTATGGTAAATTCTTACCGTTCCAGCTATATAGGAATCTTTTTTGAGTTGCTTCCAATCGCTTTGAGGACCAAAGGAAACTACAGCCTCAGGGACTGATGTATTGTCCGTGATTATTTTCCCTCCATTAAAGTAAGTTTCATTAAAAGCAATATGCAATTGGTTGTTTTTACTTACATAAAGATCTCCAAAAACAGCTAATTGACTCCAAGCTGTTCCCGTGAGTAGCAGATAGCTAAGACTAAATATGTAAGTTTTAGCGAGCATTTTTTAAAAAAAGGGTATATTAATATAAAAAAAATGCGGGCTAATGTCAAGCCAATCCAGCTCTACGTAGTAAGGCTGAAGGATCGGGTTCTTTGCCTCTAAATTTTTTATACAAAGTCATCGGGTGGATCGTCCCCCCTTTGGAGAGGATATTGTCTAGAAAAGAGGCAGCTGTTTTTGAGTCAAAAATTCCATTTTCTAAAAACAGTTCGAAGGCGTCTGCATCTAAGACTTCAGCCCATTTATAGCTGTAATACCCCGCAGCATATCCTCCCTGAAAAATATGAGAAAATGCTGTACTCATACAGTTTTCGGGAGTATCCTTAGTGAATTGTAAATCGGCAATTTGTTCTTTTTCGTGTGCTTTGACATTTTGAATTTGATCAGCATTTTGATCGTGGTATGACAAGTCTAAATAGCCAAAACTCAACTGCCTTAGGGTTTGAAGTCCTTGTTGAAAATGAGCTGCTTTTTTTATTTTTTCGATTAGCTCATTTGGAATCACTTCCCCTGTTTGATAATGTTTTGCATATAAGGCAAGGGCCTCAGCTTGGTAGCACCAATTTTCCATAATCTGGGAGGGTAGCTCTACAAAATCCCAAAAGACACTTGTACCGCTTAATGAGCTGTAAGTAGTATCTGCCAACATACCGTGTAAGGCATGTCCAAACTCATGAAAAAGGGTTGTAACCTCTTGAAAGGTTAGCAATGAGGGTTGGTTTTGTGTTGGTTTAGAAAAATTACAGACTATTGAAATATGAGGTCTTTGAGTTGCGTTTTGTGAGCGATAACTTGTCATCCAAGCACCGTTTCGTTTGCCTGGACGTGGGAAGAAGTCAGCGTACAGCAGGGCGTGAAAAGCCCCATTTTTATGTACTTCATAGACCTTTACATCAGGATGATAGGTATCGATCTCCTTATTTTCCAAGAGCTCTATCCCATAGAGTTTACCTACAATATCAAACAATCCTTTCAACACATTTTCAAGAGGAAAATAGGGTTTGAGTTCTTGTTCATCCAAATCCAAAGTTGCTTGTTTGAGCTTTTCTGAAACAAAAGTGGTGTCCCATTTTTCTAGTTCTTTTAGATCTAAATGTTGAGCTGCAAAAGCTTGCATGGTTTCCCATTCTTTTGTTGCTGCAGGCTTGGCTTTATCTGTGAGTTCGTCTAAAAACTTTTTGACATTTACTTCAGATTGCGCCATGCGTTCCTCCAATACAAAGGCCGCATGCGATTGATAGCCCAGTAATTCTGCGCGTTCTTTTCTGAGCTGAATAATTTTTAAAATAACCCCACTGTTGTTTTGTGGATTTTCTTGGTATCCTCTTTGGCCAAAAGCAATGCTAAATTGTTTTCTCAACCTCCTATTTTCGGCATAAGTCATAAAAGGGACATAGCTGGGGTAGTCTAATGTAAAAACCCATCCCTTTTTATCTCTAGCTTTCGCCTCCTCGGCAGCCATATCGATTACCGCTGCGGGCAATCCTTTTAGATCTTCTTGCTGTTCGATATGAAGTTCAAATGCTTGAGTATCTGCCAATACATGTTCTCCAAAGGTTAAGCTGAGCTTAGAAAGCTCAGTGTCTATTTGGCGAAGTTTTTCTTTAGATGCCAATGGAAGGTTTGCGCCATTTCTCACAAAACTTTTGTACTCTTTTTCAAGAAGGGTAATTTGTTCCTGAGTGAGCTCGGATCGGTCTTCATTTTGGTAAACGGCCTCAATTCTCTTAAAGAGTTTTTCATTGAGTCGTATGTCGTTTTGAAACTGAGTTAAAAGTGGTGAGGCTTGTTGAGTAGTCTGCTGTAATTCATCACAAGTCTCTGCGCTGTTAAGATTGAAAAGTAAGGAACTATTTCTTCCGATAAGTTTCCCGCATTTTTCTAGTTGCTCTAATGTATTTTTAAATGTGGGAGTTTCTTCTTGATTTGCAATAGCATCTATTTCTTGAAGGGCAACGTCAATAGCCTTTTTAATTGCTGGGATGTAGTGTTCAATTTTAATAGCTGAGAATGGAGCAGATTCAAAAGGGGTATTAAATTCTGATAAAAGTGGGTTGTTCAAGATTTTATTTTTTTAAATTTTTACTACTATCAAGTACTTTTTTCTTCAGTCCTTCCTTGTATTGGATGACTTTATTGAGTACATCAGGATTTTGACTTCCGATAATTTGTGCTGCTAATATTCCTGCATTTTTAGCTCCGTTTAAAGCAACAGTAGCCACAGGAACCCCTCCGGGCATTTGCAGGATGGACAAAACTGAATCCCAGCCATCTATGGAATTACTTGATTTTATTGGAACTCCAATTACAGGGAGTGGAGTTAAAGAAGCGATCATACCAGGGAGGTGAGCTGCTCCTCCTGCACCGGCAATAATCACTTTGATCCCTCTATGATGTGCATTAGATCCGTAGTCTGTCATCTTATCCGGAGTTCGATGTGCAGAAACGATATCTACTTCAGTTTCAATTTGAAATTCCTTTAAAATTGCGATTGCTTCTTCCATAACGGGTAGGTCTGATTGACTTCCCATAATAATTCCTATTTGTGCCATATTATTTTGATATTACTTCAATGGTTTCTTTTACTTGTTCTGCTATTTGACGTGCAGTTTCTAAACTTTTATTTACAATGGTAATATGTCCCATTTTTCGAAAGGGACGTGTTTCCTTTTTTCCGTAAATATGAGGGCAAACACCTTCGATAGCTAATATATGCTCCATGTTTTTGTAGTGAACTGGACCCTGATGTTCCGCCGCTCCGACCAGATTGACCATTACCCCAGAAACTTTATTTTCTGAGTTGCCTAAGGGCAAGTCCAGTAGAGCCCTTATGTGTTGCTCAAATTGAGAGGTGTAAGAAGCCTCTATGCTGTAATGTCCACTATTGTGGGGCCTTGGAGCAACTTCATTTACCCAGATCTCTCCCTCTTTAGTCAAAAATAATTCTACAGCCAATAGTCCAACGTGTTGGTAGGCAGTGGAAACTTTTCGGGCAACTTCCTGAGCCTTTCGTTCAATGGAATTTGAAATACGGGCTGGGCTAAGAACATATTCTACTTGATTGGCCGTAGGGTGAAATTCCATTTCTACACTTGGATAGCTCACCGTTTCACCACTGACGCTTCTACATACAATAACCCCAATTTCCTTATCAATATTGACCAAGTCCTCGGCCATACAGCCTCCTTCGTTTACCGTTTCTAAATCTTGGTTTGACCGAATGATTTTAACTCCATAGCCGTCATATCCCATGGATTCAGATTTCCAAACAAAGGGAAAGGAAACCAACCCCCTTACCACCGCATCTTTTAGCGCTTCTTTGGAGTTGTATAGTTGAAAGGGTGAGGTGGGAATATCATTTTGTTTGTAGAATTCCTTTTGGCGGCATTTGTTTTGTATGGTTTTAATGACAGCTGATTGTGGATAAACTTGAACACCTTCTTTTTCAAGATCGGCCAGTGCATCGGCATTGACATTTTCGATTTCAATGGTAAGGATGTCGACTTCTTTTCCAAAATCCATTACGGTTTGGTAATCCATTAAGTCACCCTGAGTAAAGCGGTTACATCCGATACGTGAAGGAGCATGTTCACTAGGATCCAAGACATGGGTCTGAATATCCCACTGGCGTGTCGTATTGAGAAGCATTTTACCCAGTTGCCCGCCTCCTAAGATTCCGATCGTTTTAGTAGTGGAGAAAAATCCCATCATATCCTTTTGGCAAAAATACGTATAAGTTTTTTGGAATGGAAAAAAGCAATCTAAAATGGGTATCTTTGGGCAAATATTTTTTTATGATAAATCTTGTTTTATTTGGCAAGCCTGGGGCTGGAAAAGGAACACAAGCTTCATTTCTAAAAGAGCAGTACAATTTGGTTCACATATCAACTGGATACCTTTTTCGCAATAATATCAAAAACGAAACCCCTTTGGGTGTTTTGGCAAAGTCTTATATGGATCAGGGAGATTTAGTTCCTGATCAGGTAACTATCGATATGTTAGTGGCTGAAGTTGATCAAAATCCGCAAGCCAAGGGATTTATATTTGATGGTTTTCCACGAACTGAGGCACAGGCAGGAGCACTGGATGCGTTCTTAAAGGACAAGCAAATGGAAATTTCGGCTACCATTGCATTAGAAGCTGCCGATGATATTTTGGTTGAGCGGTTGTTAGAACGAGGGAAAAGTAGCGGAAGAACGGACGATCAAGACGAAAGTAAAATCCGTAATCGTTTTGAGGAGTACAATCAAAAAACAGCTCCATTAAGAGATTATTACACCAAACAAAATAAGTTTCACAGCGTTAACGGTATTGGTTCTATAGAAGAAATTACGCAACGCTTGAAGCAACTGATCAACAGCCTTTCATAATTCATGACTGAAGGAAACTTTGTCGATTATGTCAAATTAAATGTAAGCTCCGGTAAAGGGGGGAAAGGCTCTATCCACTTGCATCGTGAAAAATTCATCACTAAGGGTGGCCCAGACGGAGGCGATGGAGGTCGAGGAGGACATGTAATTATTCGGGCAAACGAACAGCTATGGACACTTTACTCCTTTAAGTTTAAACGCCATTTTGCTGCAGGTCACGGTGGTGACGGCAGTAAAAATCGAAGTAGCGGAGCACAGGGAGAAGATTTGTACATCGACGTACCGGTAGGTACCGTTGTTCGGAATTCGGAGACAAACGAAATTTTATTTGAAATTACGACAGCCGGCCAAGAAGAAATCCTTGCAGAAGGTGGTTTAGGTGGTCGAGGAAATTGGCATTTTAAATCATCAACTCGTCAAACACCTCGCTATGCTCAGCCTGGAAGAGATGGGGTTGAGGTACCCATTACTCTAGAATTAAAAGTTTTGGCGGATGTGGGTCTCGTTGGCTTTCCCAATGCTGGGAAATCTACTTTACTTGCTGCCCTTACTGCAGCCAAACCCAAAATAGCAGATTATGAATTCACTACCCTAAAACCAAACCTGGGAATAGTGGAATACAGAGATTACAGGTCGTTTGTAATGGCGGACATACCTGGTATAATCGAGGGTGCAGCTGAGGGAAAAGGCTTGGGATATTATTTCCTAAGGCATATAGAACGAAATTCTATTTTACTCTATTTGATTCCGGCAGACACCCCAGATGTAAAAAAAGCTTTTGATATTTTACAGAAAGAGTTGATCAAATACAATCCAGAATTATTGGATAAAGGCTATATGGTGGTTCTCTCAAAAGCTGATTTATTGGATGAGGAATTGTTGGCTGAATACACTGAAGAAATGAAAGTAACTTTCAAAGAAATACCGCATTTGATTATCTCAAGTGCAACCCAATTTCACTTAACTGAGCTCAAAGACAAGCTCTGGAAACAACTGAATCCCTAAAGCGATGATGCGACTTCATTTTATTGCAATTGGGGGGAGCGCGATGCACAGTTTAGCTCTGGGCATGCTTGAATTAGGACACCGAGTTACAGGGAGCGACGACGTGATATTTGAACCCTCAAAATCAAAGCTTCAAAACGCTGGAATACTGCCAGAGACTGAGGGATGGTTTCCTGAAAAAATAACGGAAGATCTAGATATTGTGGTATTGGGAATGCATGCCAAAAAAAACAATACTGAGCTAGTTCGTGCCCAAGAGTTAAAACTCAATATCCAATCTTATCCAGAGTTTTTAGCCTTACTTACCGAGAACAAGACACGCGTTGTTGTTGCAGGCAGTCATGGAAAAACAACCATTACAGCCATGGTGTTACATGCCCTAAAATATCACGATATCGATACCGACTATATGGTTGGAGCACCAGTTTATGAGGATTCAAAAACCTTATCCATTACGGACGATAATGATTTTGTTTTACTTGAAGGGGATGAATATTTGTCTTCAGCCATTGACCCTCAGCCCAAATTTTTGTGGTACACACCTGAAATTGCCCTCATCAGTGGAATTGCGTGGGATCACGTCAACGTTTTCCCCACTTTTGAAAATTATTGCTCCCAGTTTGAGTTGTTTATAAACTCCATACAAGCGGGAGGTGTTTTGATTTATAACGAGGAGGATGAGGTACTTAAGAAGTTGGTGGAATCCAACACACATCCCATCAAAAAAATAGGATATCGAACACCAGAATATTTTATTGATAATGGAATTACTTTTCTCGAAACAGAAGAAGGGAGTCTTCCCTTAGCTGTATTTGGTATTCACAACCTTCAAAATTTAGTAGCTGCACAGTGGATTGCTCAACTGATGGGATTGGACAGTTCTGATTTTTTCGAGGCCATACCCAGTTTTAAAGGAGCAGCAAAGCGTTTGGAGCTACTAGCTAGAGGGGCTAAAAGTTTTTTATTTAAAGATTTTGCTCATGCACCAAGTAAAGTAAAAGCAAGCAGTAAAGCAGTCAGCGATCAGTTTAAGGGAAAAAATATTATGGTGTGTTTGGAGTTGCACACCTACAGCAGTCTTGATCCTGAGTTTATTAAGCATTATGCCCATAGTTTAGAGTCGGCAGACGAGGCTATAATTTTTTACGATCCAGAAGCTTTAAAGATTAAAAACAGAGTACCGATTCCCCCAGAGTACATTGAGCAATCTTTTGCTCATCAAAATTTAAGAGTGGTTACAGACGCAATTGAACTGAAGGACATGCTGTTAGCAAAAAGCTACACTGAAGCTGTTTTAGTAATGATGAGTTCTGGAAATTTTGGAGGCATGGATTGGTCGGCTCTTCAACAGCACTTTTTATAGGGACTTTTATTTTTTGTTTAAAAATTATAATTTGGTAGGGCATAGTTTGCCCCATGTCACAGCCGTCTAAAAAAATCACCATCAAAGATTGGGATGTTTCTGATCGACCCAGAGAGAAACTCCATCAGCACGGGGCGTCCTATTTGAGTAATGCAGAGCTGATAGCAATTTTAATCGGCAGCGGTAGTCCTAAAGAAAGTGCGGTTGATTTGATGAAAAGAGTTTTACAAAGTGTGGATAACAATTTGCTCAAATTGCACAAAATGCCTTTGGAACATTTGGTAAAATTCAACGGTATCGGAATGGCAAAGGCAGTTATAATAAAGGCGGCTTTGGAGTTGAGTAAAAGATTAGGGCAGCACCAAAAAGACAAATCTCCGGTACTGAACTACAGTAAGCTGGTATACGAGCAAATTCGTCACGAGCTCGCTTTACTTGATCACGAAGAATTTTGGGTACTTTATCTCAATCAATCCTCTAAATTATTGGAAAAATTTAGACTCAGTCAAGGGGGTATAACTCAAACGGTGGTTGACATTCGTTTGGCTTTAAAGCGCGCTTTTGAAGTAGGAGCTACCGCCCTTATTTTAGTTCACAACCACCCTTCTGGGAACTTAAAACCAAGTGGACACGATAAAGAATTGACTAAAAAGTTTAAGAAAGCAGCAAGCTATGTTGATCTGAGGGTATTGGATCATTTGATTGTTTCAGAAAAAGGCTACTTTAGCTTTGCTGACGAAGAAATCATTTAAATGCTACTGGTTTACACACACAAAATTACTCCTAGAGTGAGCTATATTTTTAAGCATATTTTTGAAAATATGTTGGAATTAGCGGTCAGTTTTACCTCTTCAGTTGAAGTTTTTGTTGCACACTCAGGACCAAAGATGAGTTATACGACTAAAGCTTTAGGAGACGAGTTTTTTGTTGCGTCCCATTCATTGCTATTCGAACGTGGAATTCTTGACCATGAACCTTTAGTTCAAGATTGGGAGGGTGTACCAGCTTTTTTTAAAACGACCAATGAAAATGCAGTACCCTATGATATTTTTGCGGCCAGTTTTTATCTGTTATCACGTTATGAGGAACTAACTCCCCACATTAAAACGGAAAGCGGTTTGTTTGATCCAGCGGAAAGCCTGGCAGCACAACACGGCTTTTTAGAACTCCCATTAGTCGATGTTTGGGCGCTTAAGCTTCATGCAATTATGAGTGAACATTTTGAAGAAATTGAATCGTATAGACTCAAAAAACCCCAAAAGGAAATTCTTATTGATGTACCCTTGGCTTTTAAATACCGCCATCGTTCTGTTTTGGTTGTAGTGGAAACATTTTTAAAATCCATCTGGTCATTTAATTTATTAAGCATCATCAATCAATTGGCAGTACTTTTTAGATTGGAAGAGGATCCTTACGACAGTTTTGCTTTTTGGGATATATGGTTTAAAAATTCGTCCATTACTCCTAAAGTTTTTTTCCTTTATGCCAATAGTTCAGCTTATGAATCCAATGTGTCGACCTTTAATAGAAGATTGCAATTGAGAATTAAAAAAATAAGCGATGATTATTCTTTGGGACTTTTACTTTCAGTTCAATCCCAACTAAAACCAGAAATAGGATTGGATCGTGAAAAAAAGGATTTTCAAGGTCTAACCCACAGACAAGTTAAAATGAGTAGGATTCCGACAAGTTACAGGCAACTTTCTGAGGTTTATGCAGACTTAGTTGATTTTGAGTTTTCGGAAGATTACAGTATGGGCTATACAGATCAAATAGGGTTTCGAGCCAGTACTGCAACCCCTTTTTATTTTTACGATCTTACCAATGAGTTTCAGCTGCCCTTAAAAGTCCATCCAGTTGTTGCTAAAGACACGGCATTTTACAAAGTGAAAAACTACGAAGTGTTTGACCAATTGGAGAAGATATATAAAAACTTACCCCTATCTTGTAACCGACTAACACTGGCTATTAGTAATGGGTTTTTGCATTCAAAAAAACAGCACTTATCCCTGCAAAAAGCATTTAAAGACTATATAAATTGATTGAGTTTAAGGATAACTTAACTGACGTTTTTTTTGATTTGGATCACACACTCTGGGATTTTGAAAAAAACTCATTCCTCACCTTTGAAAAAATTTTTGGAGAAATGAAGCTAAAGGCTGACTTTGATCAATTTATTTTTCATTACAATCCAATCAACCACCACTATTGGAAAGCCTATAGAGAGAATCGAATCACCCAGGAAGAATTGAGACACAACCGCCTCTTGGACACCTTCAATCAAATTAATTTTAAGACCACCAACAGTCAAATCAATGAGATTTCAGAAGCGTATATTACTTATTTATGCACCTTTCCACACTTATTTAAAGGGACCATTCCCTTGCTTAATAAGTTAAAGTCCAAATATAAATTACACATCATCACCAATGGATTTGAACACGTACAGCACTTTAAGATTAAAAACTCGGGTTTGGATTCGTATTTTGATTTTGTTTTTACTGCAGAACAGCTGGGCTACAAAAAACCTCATCCACAAATTTTTATTCAGGCCTTGCGTCAAACTCAGGCAGATCCAAAAAAATCTTTAATGATAGGGGACAGTTTGGAAGCGGATATTTTAGGAGCTATGGCTCAGGGAATGCATGCCGTTCATTTTAATTCGCACGAGGAAGAAAGGCACGATAAATGCTTAATCGTAGACTCTTTAGATGAATTGAATACTTTTTTTTAAGAGTTCAAGCTTGCAAAATAGGTTTACCAAGATTTATCGCTATTTTTGACCATGGATTTAGAAGGAGCACAGAAAAAAGTTGACGAGTGGATCAAAACCCATGGAGTCCGTTATTTTGATGAGCTAACCAATATGGCTCAACTGACTGAAGAAGTAGGAGAAGTTGCTCGAATCATCTCTAGAAGGTATGGTGAACAGTCGGAAAAAGAAAGCGACAAACACAAAGATTTAGGTGAAGAATTAGCTGATGTGATTTTTGTAGCGATTTGTCTTGCGAATCAAACGGACGTCGACCTTCAAGCTGCTTTTGATAAGAAGCTCCAAGCAAAATCTGAGCGGGACCACGACCGGCATCAGAATAATCCAAAATTGAAAAATTAAATGACAGTATCACTTTCGCATCCATCAGCGAAATGCAATGGTAAATTGCGTATCACAGGCTCTAAGAGTGAAACCAATAGATTGCTTTTACTGCAGGCTTTATTTTCTGGATTATCCATTGAAAACACCTCAGAGTCTGACGACAGAGAGGTAATGCAAGCAGCTTTAAAAGCTAAGGCTGAGGTGATTGATGTTCACCATGCTGGTACAGCCATGCGATTTTTAACAGCCTATTTTGCGCATCTTGAAGGAAGGGAAGTTGTGTTAACAGGTTCCCAGCGTATGCAAGAACGCCCCATAAAAATTTTAGTTGAGGCACTGCGTTCTATTGGAGCTTCAATTGCATATGAAAAGGAAGAAGGGTATCCCCCAATAAAAATTAAAGGGAAAAAGCTCGCTGGAGGAGCGGTCACTCTGCCAGCTGATGTCAGTAGTCAATACATTTCCGCACTTTTATTGATAGGACCTGTTTTAGAACACGGATTACAGTTGGATTTGGTGGGTAAAATCACTTCGATTCCCTATATCAATATGACACTTTCTCTACTCAACAACATCGGAGTTCAAACAGAATTTAAAGGGCAAAGTATTCGTGTTGAGCCTCAAAAGAATCCAAGGTTGACAACCCAAATTGTGGAGTCGGATTGGAGTTCAGCTTCTTATTATTTTAGTATAGCGGCATTAGCAGATGAAAGTGAAATACATTTAAGCAGTTATAAAGAAAATAGTCTCCAAGGAGATCGCGTATTAAGAGAAATCTACAATAAGTTGGGTGTGAGTTCTTCAATTCGGGGCCAGACCTTAACACTCAAAAAGGAAAAGGTAGAAATAGCTGATGTCCTTGAATGGGATTTATCCAAAGCACCAGACATCGCTCAGACCATAGCGGTAAGCTGTTATGGACTTGGTGTTGGATGTAAACTCAGGGGTTTACACACTTTAAAAATCAAAGAGACTGATCGATTAGAAGCTCTTTATAACGAATTGACCAAACTAGGGGCTCAAGTAAAAGTTACCAATGAGAGTTTGGAGTTAGCAGCGGGTTCAAACTTTATTGCGGATTGTAGTATCCCTACATACAATGATCACAGAATGGCGATGGCTTTCGCTCCGCTGGCTTTAAAAGTTCCGTTGACAATTGAAAATGCAGAGGTGGTTTCAAAGTCTTATCCTACCTTTTGGGAGGACCTTAAAAAAATTAATTTTAAGATAAATCACAGATAAATACCTTTTTACTTGACAAGGCCTATGTTGAGATGGTATATTTGCCGCTTAAAATTATTCAATGAAATTATCTCAATTCCAATTCGAACTCCCAAAAGCCCTTTTAGCACAACGACCTGCAGCCGATAGAGATGAATCCAGATTGATGGTACTTCATCGCAAAGAGGAAAAAATTGAACATCATTCTTTTAAAGATGTCATCAATTTTTTTGACGAAGGTGATGTGATGGTACTCAACAACACCAAAGTATTTCCGGCACGACTTTTTGGAAATAAAGAAAAAACAGGTGCGCGAATTGAAGTTTTTTTACTCAGAGAATTAAACCAGGAACAACGCCTTTGGGATGTTTTGGTGGACCCTGCACGTAAGATCAGAATTGGGAATAAACTCTATTTTGGAGAAGATGAAAGTTTAGTGGCTGAGGTCATTGACAATACGACCTCCAGAGGTAGAACTTTAAGGTTTTTATTTGATGGGAGCTATGCTGAATTCAGAACAAAGCTTAAGGAGTTGGGTCAAACCCCTCTACCAAAATACATCAAACGTGAAACGGATGATCAAGATAGAGAGCGCTATCAAACAATTTATGCCAAACACGAGGGAGCTGTTGCGGCACCCACTGCTGGATTACATTTCTCAAAACATCTACTCAAACGTCTTGAGATTAAAGGAATCGATTTGGCTGAATTGACCCTTCACGTAGGTTTAGGAACTTTTAGCCCGGTTGAGGTTGAGGATTTATCTAAACACAAGATGGATTCTGAAGAATTGATTATCGATGCTATTGCAGCTGCCAAAGTAAACAAGGCCATAGCTGAACGTCGCAAGATTTGTGCTGTTGGAACTACTGTGATGCGCGGCTTGGAGAGTTCTGTTTCTTCTGCAGGTCAACTCAATGAATACCAAGGTTGGACTCACAAATTTATTTTTCCTCCTTATGAATTTTCGATAGCAAATAGTATGATTACGAATTTTCATACACCAAAGTCCACGCTTTTAATGATGGTTTCTGCCTTTGCAGATCCTGACTTTATAAAAGAAGCTTACAAAATAGCCATCAAAGAGAAATACAATTTTTACTCTTACGGTGATGCCATGCTTATTATATAGAATGAAAACCGCTTAAGAGCGGTTTTTTTATTTGCAATCGATTGGAAAATACCAAAAAAGACATCCGGGCGCTAACCAAAGAAGAGTTAATTCAATTCTTTGAATTTCATCGCATGCCCTCGTTTAGAGGAAAGCAAGTTTATCAGTGGTTATGGCAAAAAGGAGTCCATGATTTTGATTCCATGACGAACCTGACTTTAGCGCATAGGGAATTATTAAAATCTCATTTTGATATCAACCACATTAAAATTGATGTCGAACAAAAAAGTAAAGACGGAACGGTAAAAAATGCGGTAAAACTCCACGATCAACTGGTAGTTGAATCTGTACTTATACCGACAGCAAGCAGGAGTACTGCTTGTGTTTCTTCTCAAGTTGGGTGTAGTTTGGATTGTAGGTTTTGTGCAACGGCTTCAATGAAACGGATGCGTAACCTCAATCCCGATGAAATTTACGACCAAGTAGTGACCATCAATCAACAGAGTTTAACCTATCACCAACGCCCATTGTCAAATATCGTATTTATGGGGATGGGAGAGCCTTTGATGAACTATAAAAACGTTCTGGCTTCTATTGATAAAATTACAGATCCTGAAGGTCTGGGAATGTCTCCAAAAAGAATTACGGTATCGACTTCAGGTATTCCAAAGATGATACGAAAAATGGCAGACGACGGCGTTAAATTTAAACTGGCCGTTTCATTACATAGTGCCCGTCAAGAAGTACGAGAACAAATCATGCCCTTTGCAATCAAATTTCCATTGGATGAGTTGTTGGAGTCTTTACAGCATTGGTATGCCTGCACTAAAAAGCGTATTACATTTGAATATGTTGTATGGGAAGGAGTAAATGATACCCGTGAAGATATACATGCCCTAGTGCAATTTTGTTTAAAGGTTCCCTCAAAGGTAAACCTGATTCAATACAACCCTATTGGGAATGACATGAAACAAGCCTCTACCCAAATAATAGATGCTTATATCAAAACACTGACAGATTCTAGAATTCAAGTCACTTATCGAAGATCTAGAGGAGAAGATATTGATGCAGCATGCGGTCAATTGGCAAATAAATAATTCCCAAATCCAAAGTTATATCTATGGAGTAAGTCTCCCTAGAATTGATATCTTTACCTGCCTATGAAAGTTGTTGAGCAAATCAAGAAACCTATTTATGAAGAAATGGATCTTTTTGAAGAAAAGTTCACTGAATCCATGTCCTCCAAAGTTGCCTTACTCAACAGAATTACACACTTTATTGTCAATAGAAAAGGGAAACAAATGCGACCTATGTTTGTTTTTTTGGTCGCTAAACTATTAGGAAAAGGCAAGGTTAACGAACGCACCTATAGGGGAGCATCTGTTATAGAGTTGATCCACACCGCTACTTTAGTCCACGATGATGTGGTTGACGACAGTAATAAGCGCAGAGGTTTCTTTTCAATCAATGCCTTGTGGAAAAATAAAATTGCAGTCTTAGTAGGGGACTACCTCCTTTCGAAAGGCTTGTTATTGTCTATAGAAAATGAAGATTTTGATTTGTTAAAGATCATTTCAGTTGCTGTTAGGGAAATGAGTCAGGGAGAGTTATTACAGATTGAGAAAGCTCGAGATTTAGATATTACAGAGGAAATTTATTACGAAATCATTAGACAAAAAACAGCGACATTGCTGGCAGCTTGTTGTGCGCTTGGAGCACAGTCAGTTGACGCCCCAAAAGAAGAAGTGGAAAACATGCATCGCTTTGGGGAATTGTTGGGTATGGCTTTTCAAATCAAGGATGATTTGTTTGATTATGGAGAGCGTAAAATCGGCAAGCCCATTGGGATTGATATCAAAGAGAAAAAAATGACCCTCCCTTTGATTTACACATTAAATACAGTTAGTCCAAAGGAAAAAAGAGCAATAATCAATACGGTTAAAAACCACAACAAAGACAAAAAAAAGGTAAATGATTTGATTGCTTTGGTCAAAGCAAAAGGCGGATTGGATTTTGCGATTCAAAAAATGGAAGAGTATAAAAGTCAGGCAAAACAGTTATTGTCTGATTTTCCAAAAAACGAATACCGAGATGCGCTTGAGCTGATGTTGAATTACGTAACGGAGCGAAAGATTTAAAAACCCTTTATTTAGGATAAATTTTCTCCAAGAATGTATAATTTTATACAAAACACCACTCTTTGATTTCAAGAACTACCATAGATCAAGTATATGAAACCGCTCGTGTAGAGGAGGTCATTGGAGATTTTGTGGCTTTAAAAAAGTCAGGATCTAATTATAAGGGTTTAAGCCCTTTCTCCCAAGAAAGAACCCCAAGTTTTATGGTATCACCTGTCAAACAAATTTGGAAAGATTTTAGTAGTGGCAAAGGCGGAAATGTAGTTGCATTTTTAATGGAACACGAGCACTTTTCTTATCCAGAAGCCATCCGTTTTTTGGCTAAACGTTACAATATTGAAATCGAAGAGACCGAACAAACTCAGGAAGAAAAAGAAAAGGCCAATGCCAAAGAAAGCCTTTATTTAGTTAACGAATATGCCAAAGAGGCGTTTGAAAAAGATTTATGGGAGTTTTCGGAGGGAATGGCTATCGGGCTTTCGTATTTTAGAGAAAGAGGTTTTACGGACGAAACCATACGTTTTTTTGGTTTGGGTTATGCCGCAGAAAAAAAAGATCACTTTTATCAGAAAGCCCTAAAGGCAGGGTATTCTGAAGAGTATTTGGTAGGTACAGGCCTTGTAATTAAAAATGAACATGGGGCGGTAGACCGTTTTAGAGGACGTGTAATTTTCCCCATACGAAGTATGGCTGGTAGGGTTCAAGGTTTTGGCGGTAGAATATTGTCAAATACTGCAAAAACAGCAAAATATCTAAACTCACCCGAAAGTGAGGTATATCACAAAAGTCAGGTTTTGTATGGCATATTTGAATCTAAAAAAGCAATAGCCAAGGAGGATATTTGTTTTTTAGTTGAAGGATATACGGATGTTATTCAGCTCTTTCAGAGCGGCATCGAAAATGTTGTTTCTTCGTCTGGAACTGCACTAACACCTGAACAAATCAGACTAATCAGAAGGCTGACCTCCAATATTGTCGTTTTGTTTGATGGTGATGCGGCTGGACTTCGAGCAGCGATTAGAGGAGTTGACCTCATCCTTGAGCAAGGTATGAATGTGAAAATCTGTAGTTTCCCCGAAGGAGAAGATCCGGATAGTTTCGCTAAGTCTCATACGGAAGAAGAGATTAAAAGTTATTTGAAAACGGAGGCCAAAGACTTTATCGAATTTAAAACGGACATCCTTTTAAAGGAAGCAGATAAAGATCCTGTAAAAAAAGCAGCTACTGTTAGGGAAATTGTACAAAGTATCTCTAAAATACCCGATGCCATTCAGCAAGAAATTTATATTAAACAGTGTGCTGAGGCGATGGAGGTTTCTGAACCTGTACTTTTTAACGCATTGGCGCAGGAACAGAATAAGAAGCAAAAACCAGTTCGTAAAATTGCTACTCCTACCGGAGAAAAAGAAACTCCATTTCAAAAAATGCCCCAACAAGAAGTTGCTTCAAACCCCTTGTTGTATCTCGAAAAGCAAATCATCAGTATTTTAATTCAATATGGCAATCACGAAGCCTCATTTGATGAATTAATAGTGAGTTCCGATGAGGAGGGTAATTTAGTTGAAGAATCTAAAACCATACAAACTAAGGTTTATGAAAAGGTCTTTTTGGATTTACAGCAGGATGAAGTAGAATTTATCCAGCCTGAATTTCGCTCCCTTTACGATCAGTTAATTCAGACCTATCAATTGGAAGGAGAGTTGAAAATTGACAAAGTGCTCCAACAGGAGGATCCAAATTTGGGGAAAATAATTTCAGACATCTTACTAGCAGATGAAGTTCACCAACTTCACGGATGGGAAAAGAAAAATATTTTTGTAAAAGAGCGAGAAAGTGTAGTAGGTCAATTAGTGAGTGAAACCATATTGACCTTTAGGAGGTATTTGATCGATGAAAAGATTCAAAGTCTTCTTCAGGAGTCTAAAGAAGGGGAGGAGATTGAGGAATCATCTGAGTTTTTAGAGGATGTCATGCAGTACCAAGGATTGAAAAAATTGCTCTCTAAAAAGCTTAATCGCGTACTTTAAATTAAATCAAAATTTCGTGCTTGCTGAAAGAGGTCTACTGGATTTTCCACTTCCAGCTTCCGCATTAATCTTGTTTTGTAAGTATTGACTGTTTTTTGATTGATCTTCAAGCTGGCTGATATTTCGATATTTCTCTTTCCCTCAATTAAGAGTTTAAGGACTTCTATTTCTCTAGGGGAAAGGGTTTCGTAAGCATTTCTGGGTTTAGATAAATCCACATTATTAGAGATTTTATGGGCGAAATTTGAGGTAATGTGATAGCCGTTTCCAACCACTTTTTCTATGGCCTCCAGCATTACTTTTCTGCTTACTTGTTTAGAGAGGTATCCAGCTGCTCCAGCCTTAAGGAGTGAGACACCGTAAATAGATTGCGGTAGGGAGGTATAGATGATGATTGCTGTTTCTGGGAGTTTTGACTTGACCCATTTGATAACTTGAACTGCACTGTCTCCTTCCAGTTCCATTTCTAAAATAAGGGCGTCAATCTTATTGGTCTCTAAAAAATGGAATAAATCGTTAGCTTGTGAAAATGTTCCGACTACCTGAATGTGTTCTGTTTTTCTAAAAAAGGATTTAAACCCCTTATGAACTACAGGATGAGGATCTAAAAGTGCAACTCTAATCATAAGATGTAAGATTTGGATAACAACATCTTTAACAAGATAGTTATTTTTTAACTAATTTCTGTTGGGATTTCACAAACCGGTATGGGTTGCATTTTGTGTTGATTTTGATTGAAATGTTTTTTAAAAATCTGAAAGACTTCTTTTTGTCGCGGGTTGAATTGATTGTGAGGTGTATTGTTTTCATGAGCCTCCATTGCCCATTCTAATTCAGGGTATGTGGCCCCGAGTTGATCTTCATCGGTTCGGTCATCACCCCAAAGACCGTCAGTTGGGGCAGCATTTTGAATGACATCGATGATGTTCAAATGATTGGCGAGTTTGAAAACCTGTGTTTTGGTAAGATCAGCAATTGGGCTTAAATCAACGCCTCCATCGCCGTACTTAGTGTAAAACCCTACACCAAAATCTTCCACTTTATTGCCAGTTCCAGCAACTAAATAACCTTCCAAAGCTGCGAAATAGTAGAGACTTGTCATTCTAAGTCTTGCCCGAGTATTTGCTAAACTCAATTCATGGGCTTTAGGATCTTGAGGATCAGGGAGAAGCCCGCAAAAAGATTCAAATACACTATCCAAGGTCAGTCGAATTGAGCGCACATTTGAAAAATTCTGTTTTAACCAGTCGATGTGTTCGGATGAGCGTTTCAGTTGATCTTCACCCTGTTTGATCGGCATCTCAAGGCAGAGGACCGCTTTTCCTGTCATGGCACAGAGCGTTGAAGTGAGCGCAGAATCTATACCTCCAGAAATCCCAACTACAAATCCCTTCATATTTGATTTTTCTACATAGTCGGTAAGCCATTGGTAGATGTATTCTGCTACTTTTTCTGGTGATTCCATTCTCAAGTCGTTTTAAGCTAGTAAATTTGTATAAAATTAAAGTATTTAAAAGGATTGAAGAAAGCCAAATGAAAAGACTCCCTTTATTTTTTTATTATTTTCAAAAAAGTCTGCTTTTTGTTGCTGTTTTTTTCTTTTATAGCGGCTGTCAGAATGGAGTTGAAAATGAAGCCGAAATAGCATCTCTACCCATATCCATCTCATTTGATCGTTTTGATTTGCAATTTTACAATCAGGAGCCTGAAGTGATTCCTGGCTTAAAAAAAAAATACCCCTATTTGTTCCCAAAGCAATTTTCAGACAGTGTGTGGATAGCTAGGCAAAAGGACAGTCTTCAATTGCTACTTAAAAATGCAGTGCAAGAAGTTTTTGAGGACATTACACCTCTGGAGGATGAGTTGACCCATCTTTTCAAACATATTAATTATCACTTTCCTCAAACTAAAATCCCTCAAGTAGTTACTCTGACAAATAATGTGGATTACCAGATTAAGACTGTGTATTCAGACAGCTTGGTCTTGCTATCCTTGGACACCTTTTTAGGTGCTGATCACGAATTGTACGAGGGGATTCCCAGTTATATCAGAAAAGAGTTAGATCAAAAATTTATAGCAAGTCAGCTCGTAGAAAAATTTGGGGCATACGTAATCCCTCCTGTCGAAGACCGAACTTTTTTGGCTCAAATGCTCTATGAGGGTAAAAAAATGTATTTGCAGGATTTACTGTTGCCGCATGAACTGGAGACTACAAAAGCCGCCTATACAGAAGAAGAGTTGAACTGGGTAAAAGAGAATGAACTCTACATCTGGCAGTACTTTGTTGAGCGTCAAGTTTTGTATAAAACTGATCCTGAATGGGTGCAGCGCTTTTTAGAACCGGCACCTTTTTCAAAATTTTATTTGCAGCTGGACAACGAATCGCCGGGTAGGGTTGGAAGGTGGATTGGATGGCAGATTGTCCGCAGTTTTGTAAGACAAAACCCTGAAATCAATACAGAGGAACTTCTCAGAATGCCTACCCAAAAATTATTTAATTTATCAAAATACAAACCTAAACGCTAATGGCTATTGTAAAAAACACACAGATCACCATAGATGTAAATCTCGATGAAAACAACATCCCAGAACAAATGCAGTGGACAGCTCCAGATGGAGGAGTATCAGAAATGGACACCAAGGCCATGCTGTTGTCTTTTTGGGATGCAGAACAGCAAGAGACACTTAAAATGGATTTGTGGGTTAAAGACATGCCGATGGATCAGATGCAACTCTTTTTTCATCAGACATTAATGTCTTTGAGCGACACTTATTTTCGAGCAACTCAAGATGAGAAAATGACAGCCACTATGAGAGATTTCTGTGATTTTTTTGCAGAGAAATTAGAGCTTAAAAAGGGTTAACCCAGTCGAATCCCTTTCAACTCTTTATTTAGAGCATCAATATACTTTAAAACCTCTTCAACTCCTGATCTATGCAAGGAGGAGGTAATAAATTTTGGGGGTAATTCTTCCCAGCTTTCCAGGAGCTTTTTGCAATATTGATCAACATTTTTTTCAATAGCCTTGGGCTTGAGTTTGTCAGCCTTTGTAAAAATTATTGAAAAGGGAATGGAATTTTCTCCAAGCCATTGCATGAAGTTTAAGTCTATGGGTTGAGGTTCATGACGGATATCAATAAGTAAAAAAGCTGTGACTAGTTGTTTGCGTTCCTTAAAATAATTGGTGATGAATTTTTGAAAAACCTTTTTTTGAGATTTGGAGACTCTAGCATAACCAAAACCGGGTAGGTCAACAAGATGCCAATTTTCGTTAATTAAAAAATGATTGATTAGTTGGGTTTTGCCCGGACGAGAAGAAGTTTTAGCTAATTTTTTTTTGTTGCACAAGGCATTGATTAGGGAGGACTTACCAACATTTGAACGGCCGATAAAGGCGTACTCAGGGAGTTTGCTCTGGGGGCATTTGGCAACTTCTGTGTTGCTTATAACAAAACTTGAAGATTTGACTAACATGGTGTTCTAGAACTTTCTAAGATCAAACCACTTTTCAAGAATTTGATTGAATTGATCGGGGTGTTCCATCATAGGCGCATGCCCACAACACTTTATCCAGTACAAGTTGGAATCAGGAAGTAGTTCGTCAAATTCTTCGGCAACATTAGGAGGCGTCACGGAATCATCAGCACCCCAAATGATGGCCGTTGGGGTCCCCATATTTGGCAATTCCTTGGACATATTATGCCGAATGGCACTTTTTGCAAGCGCTAAGGTTCGAACTAATTTATTTCTGTCATTAACAGATTCGTAAACTTCGTCTACAATTTCTTTGGTTGCAATTTTTGGATCGTAAAATACATCTTGACTTTTCTTTTTAATGTATTCGTAATCACCTCTCTTAGGGTAACCATCACCCATATTGTTCTCGTAAAGACCAGAGCTTCCAGTCAGTACAAGGCCTTTGACAAAATCAGGATGATTTTTGGTATAAAGTAAGCCTACATGACCACCCAAAGAGTTTCCCAGTAAAATCACATCTTTTAATTCCTTATGCAAAATAAAGTCATGCAAAAACTCAGAAAGTGACTTGACAGAAGTGTTTAAAACAGGGAGAGTATAAACGGGTAATTCAGGGATGATCACTCGGTATCCCTTAGGGGGAAAGTAATCTAGAACGCCCTCAAAGTTGCTCAAACCTCCCATTAGGCCGTGTAATATTATAATCGGCTGTCCTTCTCCAGCTTCGATATATCGAAATTCTGCTTCTTGAACAATTTGATTCATCATACCTACCTAAAATTAGTGAACAAAGATAGGCATTTCACATGAAGCACCCTTGTTTTTATTTCTTGCCCACTTTAAGAAGCTAAAAGTGGGGAGGTAAAACTTATTAACAATGTGGTAAATTGTGGTAAAAAGTGGTAAATATCAGTTATATTTGATATCAAATCTCAATAGAAGTGCAACACCTAGTCGGGACATACGAATGTAAGGCAGATACCAAAGGGCGTATCATGATGCCTGTTGCGATAAAGAAGCAATTGGCAGCTGCGATGGCTGAGGGCTTTGTGTTAAAGCGTGCTGTTTTCAATACTTGTCTAGAGCTCTACCCCTTGAAAGAGTGGGAGCAATTGATGGAGAAAGTCAATGCGTTGAATCGATTCAATAAGAAGAATAATGATTTTATTCGTCGTTTTACTGCAGGAGTAAAAACCATTGAGATGGATGCATCGGGACGTCTTTTGATACCAAAAGATTTAGTCAACTATGCCCGTATTAGTAAAGAAGTGGTGGTTTCTTCAACCGTGAACATTCTTGAAATTTGGGATAAATCGCTTTACGAAAGTGCGATAGACGAGGCAGCTCTAGATTTTGGAGCCTTGGCCGAAGAAGTTATGGGAGATAAAAATGACGACACAATATCATAAACCGGTTTTGCTCCAATCTAGTTTGGAGGGGCTAAATATAAAGCCCGACGGGGTTTATGTGGATGTTACTTTTGGCGGTGGAGGTCATTCCAGAGCACTTTTAGATCGGCTTGATGAAAACGGACGTTTGTTTGGGTTTGATCAAGATCCAGATGCTTTAAAAAATAAAATTGAAGATTCTCGCTTTGCCTTTATCGCTGCAAATTTTAGTCACCTTTCACAATATTTAAAGTTTTATAAAATAAATGGTGTAGATGGAATTCTGGCCGACTTTGGAGTTTCTTCTCATCAATTTGATACTAGTGAAAGAGGGTTTTCTATCCGCACCGAAGGCCGATTGGATATGCGAATGAATCAAACTCAAGAGCTTGACGCATATACATTGATAAACGAATACGATGAAGCTGCCCTTAGCGATGTCTTCTTTAATTATGGCGAGTTGCGAAATGCCAAAATTTTGGCGAAAAATATCGTTCTTGCCCGCTCTGAAAAGCCAATAGTCACAACTCAGGATTTAATCACAGTTGTCAGGCCACTGGTTCCAGAACGTATTGAAAATAAAATTTTGGCACAGCTTTTTCAGGCAATTCGCATAGAGGTTAACAATGAATTGGAGGTGCTTCAAACCTTTTTACTTCAAGCTGTTGATGCCTTAAATCCAGGAGGAAGGTTGGTATGTATTTCGTATCACTCATTAGAAGACCGTTTGGTCAAGCGTTTTTTTCAATCGGGAAATTTTAATGGTGAGTTAAAAAAGGATTTCTACGGCAATCCATTAGTCCAGCTCGAGCGTATAGGTAAGCTTATTGTTCCCACAGAGCAAGAGATTAAGGAAAATGGACGTGCTAGAAGCGCAAAACTGAGAATAGCAGAGAAGAAATGAAAAAATTACTGTCCATACTCAATATTGAATTTTTGATTCGCAATGATGCATTAAAGAATTGGCGGATGATTTTGTTTTTATCGTTTTTGGCTCTGATTATGATAGCAAGTGGACACAGTGCTGATCGTAAAATTTTTAAAATCGCAGCATTAAATACTGAAATCAAAGCACTTAAAAGTGATTTTATCGAGGCGAAAAAGCAACTACTTGTCTTAAAGAAAGAAACTAATATCACTCGACTATTGGCAGAAAAAGGTGTAGGTCCAGCAAAAACTCCTCCCATAAAAATTATTCTTATCGATGAGTGATTCCAACACACATATAGGTTTTTATAAATCAAGGTTTTATCTCTTGGTTAGCTGTTTGGTCATTTTTGGATTTGTCTTGATAGGTAAACTGGTTTACCTTCAATTTTACACCAATACAGAAGGACTCGGAATTGCCCCAGAAGCACTTGTAAAAAATGTTGTTTTAGAACCGAGTAGAGGAGATATTTATGCAGCAGATGGCAATATATTGGCTACCTCTGTTGCACGTTATGCTTTACATTGGGACGCTGTAACAGCATCTAATAAGCTTTTTCAAGAGCATAAAGCTGCATTGGCAGATTCTATCTCAGCTCTTACAGATATTCCAGCTGTTACAATATTAAATCAATTGGAAATAGCCAGAAAGAAAAAAAGCCGCTATTGGTTGGTGGCAAAAGATGTTTCCTATTCCACGTATAAGCGATACAAGACTTTTCCAATATTTAACAGGAGTACGTATAAAGGAGGGTTGATTGTTGAGCAAGAAATCAAAAGAGAACACCCTCTGGGTAAAATTGCAGAGCGAACCATCGGCTACGAGAAGTTGGATAAGGACGGCACTTATTTTAGAGTGGGCTTAGAAGGTGCATTCTCTCAATATTTACGTGGGGATTCGGGCTTGAGATTAAAGCAAAAAATTGCGAATGGGCAGTGGAAGCCCATTAGTGACTCCAATGAAAAAGAGCCTACACAGGGCTATGACTTGAGAACCACTTTGGATGTTAATATCCAGGATATTGCTCACAATGCTCTTTTGGGACAATTAGAAGCTTACGAAGCGGATCACGGAACTGTTGTAGTTATGGAGGTAGGTACAGGAGCTATAAAAGCCATAGCAAATTTGGGGCGTACCGAGGAGGGAAAATACTTTGAAAAACTGAATTACGCTGTAGGTGAGGCTCATGAACCGGGTTCTACCTTTAAACTGATGGGGATGATAGCTGCTTTAGAAGACAAGGTAATTGATGAAAATACCTTGATCGATACTGGGAATGGTGAATTGACTTTTTACGGAAAATACAAAGTAAAAGATTCTAAGCGTGGAGGATATGGAACCATTACCGCTGCCAAGGCATTTGAAGTTTCTTCCAATGTTGGTTTAGTAAAAATTGTACATGATAATTACAAAGAAAACCCTAAAAAGTTTGTGGATCGACTATACAATATGGGTCTTAATAAAAATTTAGCACTGCCTATCAGAGGTGAGGGTGACCCTAAAATACCCTACCCTACCGATACGGATTGGGATGGATTGGATCTGCCCTGGATGGCCTATGGTTATGGAGTTAGCTTGACACCTTTGCAAACGCTTACTTTTTACAATGCTATTGCAAATCAAGGTGAGATGGTTCAGCCGCGTTTTTTGACTGAGATTGGAAATTTAGGGAACACTCCCTTTAAGGTGTTTTCGAAACAGGTGTTAAATCCCTCTATATGTTCTGAAGAGACTTTGAAAAAAGTTCAAAGCATGATGTTTAATGTGGTAGATAAAAAGTGGGGCACAGGTCATCGAATTAAGGATTCTCTTCTTACCATGGCGGGAAAAACAGGAACCTGTCAGGTGGACTATACCACGGATAGTGTTCAATATGTTTCCAGCTTTGTAGGCTATTTTCCTGCTGAAAAGCCACAATATTCTTGTATAGTGGTCATTCACCGTCCTGATAAATCAAAAGGCTATTACGGGGCAACTGTAGCGGCTCCAGTTTTTAAAACCATAGCTAAAAAAATATTCAACGACATTCCCAAACAAATCCCGCTAGAAGCATCAAGCCTAATGGACTTGATTGAAAACACCAGATCTCAAGGCGATTTAAGTGTCCCAAACCTGACTGGACTTTCAGAGCAGGAGGCAATTAAAAAATCCCAAGAGTTGGGTTTAAAGGTGCTTATAAATGGAAAAGGAACCGTTATTGAACAACTACCTGAAGCAGGAGCCAAAATCAGCAATCATCAGCAAGTAATTCTAAAACTCTCGTGAAAAAATTACAAGACATATTGTACGGTGTGGCGATAGAGAGTATTGTGGGGAGTACTGCTATCGAAGTTGAATCCATTGAGTTTGACAGTAGAAAAGTAAAAAAAGAGGCTCTTTTTATTGCTCAAAAAGGAGTGGTTACTGACGGACATGAATTTATTTCAAGTGCCCTCAGCAACGGTGCTGTGGCGATTATTTGCGAACAATTACCAGAGGAATGTAAAAAAGGGATTGTTTATGTTGTAGTTGAGAACGCTTCGAAAGCACTAGGACAAGTGGCAGCAAATTATTACGACAACCCCTCCCAAAAACTGTCCTTAGTAGGAGTGACTGGAACCAACGGAAAAACAACCATAGCCTCCTTACTCTTCGAACTCTTTACTGCATTGGGTTATCCTTGCGGATTGATTTCTACGGTAAAAATTTCATACCAAACTAAAACTTGGGATAATTCGCATACCACACCAGATGCGCTCTCCCTTAATCGTCATTTGTCTAAAATGGTTTTGGCAGGAATTTCACATTGTTTTATGGAAGTTTCCTCTCATGGTATCGCACAACATAGAACAGCAGGGCTCTATTTTACTGGAGGAGTTTTTACCAACTTGACTCATGATCACTTAGATTACCATGGAGATTTTAAAACCTATAGAGACATCAAAAAATTATTTTTTGATCAGTTGCCAAAAACAGCTTTTGCCCTGACCAATCTCGATGATAAAAATGGGGCTTTTATGCTCCAAAATTCAAAAGCCAAAACATACTCTTATGCTTTAAAGCAGCATGCAGATTATAAAGCTCAAATACTTGAATGTGAATTTTCTGGTATGTTAGTAAAAGTACAGGGGCAGGAGGTTTGGACTAATTTAGTTGGAGAATTCAATACCCAAAATTTATTAGCAGTTTATGCTGTAGCTGAACTTTTAGGTGAATCCTCTATGGATATACTCAAAGAATTGAGTTTGTTAAAACCCATACGCGGGCGGTTTGAAACTTTTCAATCAGATGAAAGCATCACGGTTGTCATTGACTATGCCCATTCACCAGATGCTCTTGAAAACGTTTTGGAAACCATCAACAAGATTCGGACAAAAAATGAAACCTTAATAACGATAGTGGGTTGTGGCGGAAATCGAGATCGCGAAAAGCGACCTATGATTGGAAAAAAAGCAGCTGCATTAAGCGATAAAGTGATTTTTACATCAGACAATCCTCGAGATGAGGATCCTGCCCTTATCATTTCAGAGATCATGGAAGGAGTTGCTCCAGAAGATTTTAAAAAAGTCTTAAAAGTAACTCAAAGAGAAGAAGCTATTGCTGTAGCTGGAAACCTTGCAAATCAAGGGGATGTTGTGCTCATCGCGGGTAAAGGACACGAAACCTATCAAGAAATTGAAGGGAAGAAGATTCCTTTTAACGACTTGGAAATTGCTCAGAAAATATTTTTAAACACCAAAGCCTAATGCTCTACTATTTATTTGAATTTTTAGAACAACAGTATGAAT
>Ga0181558_10000041_pt1 | contig 95367 bp, 81 predicted proteins | sample 011ome_22_FD_133754 | JGI IMG/M metagenome (GOLD analysis project Ga0181558, IMG submission 133754) | Coastal salt marsh microbial communities from the Groves Creek Marsh, Skidaway Island, Georgia - 011507BT metaG (megahit assembly) | ecosystem: Environmental > Aquatic > Marine > Intertidal... | reverse complement strand
TCTTTTCTCCTGACCCTTCGACTGCCTATGGCGGTCTCGATGGTCTGCGCGGCTAGCTCAATTGGATAGAGCACCTGACTACGGATCAGGAGGTTGGGGGTTCGACTCCCTCGCCGCGTGCCATTTGATTTGAAGACCCCGAAGTTCTCAAGAGGGTGAGGGTCAAGGAGAGCCTTGCCATTATTCTAGGGGTAGGCTCTTTTATTTGAAGATTTACCGACTTCAGTATTTGAGAGGCGATTACTTCTTGTAGAGTCCGTGAAGGGTTTCCAGTAGAAGGAATTGGCGGTAGTTTAGATTGTTGAAGGACACACCGTCTATATTTATTGAATACCTCTGTCGTTTGTCTTCCTTTTTTAGAGGGCGATAGTCGAAATTGCTGGTGTACGGAATCTGAGACAAAACGTAGAGCATAGACTTAAGCCGAGTTTCCAATTTGTTGTTTGAGTTGATAACCACCCAAGGACTCTTGTCAGATGACGTACGTCGAAACATCTGCTCTTTATATTTTGTGAATACATCCCAGTGCTCGCGAGCGTATTTGTCGTTCTCCGAATACTTCCAGTACTTCAATGGGTCGACTTGTCTCTCTTTGAAACGGAAAGACTGAGTGTGCTTAGATACGGACAGATAGACTTTTACCATGATTAAGCCATTGTCTATGTGAGATTCTTCCCACTTAAGGACTTTGTTCATGAAGTATTTGTATTGAGACTTTGTGCAATAGCCCATCGTCGGCTCTATAAGCGCGCGGTTGTACCAGGAGCGATCGAAGAAAGTGATTTCACCTTCTGCCGGTAAGTGTTTTTCGTATCTTCGAAACCAATTTTTAGATTCTTTACGTGTTGGTATTCCAAGTTCAACTACGTTGAAATGCTTCGGCATCATGTACTCGGTGAATCGCTTTATGGATCCTCCCTTTCCTGCAGCATCTCGACCTTCGAAAACGAGAGCCACTCTCTTGTTATTGTTGATGACCCAATGTTGTAGCTTGAGAAGCTCCACTTGCAGACGCTTCTTCTCTTTTTGGTAAGAACTGAAGTCTATGTCGTTGTAGAAATTAAAAAATTTACTCCTGACGAAGTCGTTAGATTTCATATTCGATTAATTTGGTGCGAGTCGGGGTAAGAGTTGGCCATGCGGCCTCCAGTTCAAGGCAAACCACATCGATTTGCGTTATAATTTCGAAAAATGTTGGGATTCCCATCGGGCGTAAAGCCCGCAAGGCAGCGCATTCAGGCTATTGCCGATCGGGAGGCCAATCTCGCCGTTTGTGACACTTCCTTTCAGGTCGGAGAGAGTCTCTCTCAGCAAATTGCCGACTATGGTCGGAGAAATTCCCGTAGTGTACGCATTGACGAGAAAAAACAGAGGTGAAGCAGAAAGGATCTGGCGGCACTTTTGGAGGAGCTGAAAAAGGTCTCGGTCGAATTGCCATATCTCTCCCTTTTTACCTCTACCGTAGGATGGGGGATCCATGATGATTCCGTCGTATTGGCTTCCTCTGCGGATCTCGCGCTCAACAAATTTAACGCAGTCGTCGACAATGAATCGAATAGGGGCGTTTTGAAGTCCGCTAAGTGCAGCGTTTTCCCGACACCAGGCGACCATTCCTTTCGCGGCATCCACGTGACATACCTGAGCGCCAGCTTTGGCTGCTGAGATCGTTGCCGCACCTGTATAGCCAAATAAGTTCAGGATTTTGGGACTGCTTTGTGAAAGTTTGATTTTCGAACTACACCAGTCCCAGTTCACTGCCTGCTCGGGAAAAAGGCCGGTATGTTTAAAATCGGTTGGCCTAATCTTGAATGTGCAATCGCCATATTGAATATTCCACGATTGAGGGATCTTTCGGCGATATTCCCAGGTTCCGCCGCCCTTTTTACTCCGATGGTAAAAGGCATCAAACTCTCCCCAGTCTTTCGATTTTAAGGGCCATATGACCTGGGGGTCTGGTCGGACCAAAATGATGTCACCCCAGCGCTCCTTTTTCATGCCTTCGCCGCATTCAAGGATCTCGTAATCTGTCCAGGTGTTAGCCAGTATCATTCGGTTATATCGAAGCGCGCTTATTTGAGCCAATCAAGAGTACGAAATAGATGGATCTTAACATTCGCGCTAGAAACAGGATGCCTTTTGAAATTCAGGCTTGAGTACGCCTATGCACGGCAGCGTCCGATAGCGTTCCGCGAAATCGAGTCCATAGCCGACGACAAAGGCATCTGGGACAGTGAACCCAACATGATCCGCTTGTATTTCCAACTGGCGTCGCTCCTTTTTGTCGAGAAGTACACAGGTCCTGAGGGAGGCGGGCTTAGATTGGGCCAAGTGTTCCATAAGCTCCGAAAGCGTGTTCCCTGTATCCAGGATATCATCGACCAGGAGCACGTGTTGATTTTCAATGCCAGTTTTTAATGGACTTGATATGCGGGGAGAGTGATTCGACTTTGTTGAATCCCCGTAGCTGTCTGATCTGAGACAATCCAGTCGAGTTGGAAGCTCGAGTTTTCGAATAAGATCAGATGTGAAAACGAGGGCGCCGCTAAGCACGCAGATGATGGTGATGTCCGTGTCGCCGTAGTGAGAAGAGATCTCTTCTGCGAGTTCCGAAACACGATTGGCAATTTGCGCTTCGGTTAGTAAGATGGATTCCAGATCCTCGAGTCCGTAGCTAGGCTTTTTCTGGGGAATCTCCACGTTAGGACATCGACTCGATTTCACTCAGGAATTTTGCCTGATCGTCGGATTTGAAGAATGCGGTCCCGGCGACAAATGTATCCACTCCATGATTACGACACTTTAGGGCTGTATCAAGATTGATTCCTCCATCTACTTCGAGCCTGAAGTTCAAGGAGTGCTCACTTCGGTAAGCGTCGATTTGCTTGGTCTTTTCGAGGACGCTGTCATCGAATGACTGGCCCCCAAATCCGGGTTGAACCGTCATTGCTAGAACAATGTCGACAGTGGGGAGGTAGGGCAGAATTTCATTGGCTTCGGTTTTTGGATTTAATGCAATACCCGGCCTCGCGCCTAAGCTTCGGATTTTTTCAAGGGTTCCACCAATGTCGTAGCTGGGCTCGACGTGAATAGAGACTTGATCAGCCCCGGCGGAAATGAATGCGTCAACATAGTCCTGCGGATTGTCGAGCATGAGATGGACGTCGAAGAACAGATTTGATTTCGGTCTTAGATCCGCAACGGTTTGCGGTCCGAAAGACAGGTTTGGGACGAAGTGTCCGTCCATAATGTCAATATGAAGCCACTTGATTCCGAGCCTTTCAACGGCAGCAATGTCTTCGGCCAATCTCGAGTGGTCAGCTGCAAGCATCGAAGGCGCTAGTAATGGAGACTCCATATTTCTCCGATTAGAAATAAGGCGGCTTCAATTGCGATCCCAAAATGGAATGCGAAGAAAGTCTACCAGGTGTCTACGATTGATTCGGTGACTCGCTGGGCGATCTTGCGAGCGATTTCAGGTCCTGCCTGGTGCTCCGCGTTTACCTGTCCGCTGTCTGCGAAGATGTCTTGCTTTACGGTTATTCTGCGATTCACAAAAACCGGTTGAAGCTGGCCGCCAACTTTCTGGTAGAGGGTACAGAGTGTTTCGAACTCCAGCTCGTACTTTCTACCACGGCCGACATCAATGGAGGAAACTGCGGCTATCTCTCGGTTGACCGAGATTACTCTGGTTTCGAGAACAGTGTCGGCGGAGGTAGACGTAGCGACGTCCAAAAATCCGGTATCGGCGATCGCTTTTCGGAGCGAAGCGGTCAAACTCGCCTTGAGCATCGGATAGGTCGAGTCGTTTCGCACAGGTTTAACGTAGACGCTCCGGTAGGAATCTGATTCGCCGGGCTGCCCCATCTGATAGGAGGCGCAGCCTGCAAGGCCGACGATTATGCCGATGCCAAAAAGCGTGTGGAAGAAACGTCGCATAGAAAACAGTTACGAAGGGAAGATCATGGTGGATCTAGAAAATGCCCAGTACTTTTCTTTTCGCCCGCTTTTCCGCCTTTTTCTCCATTTCTTCAACGGTTGGCGCTTCTCTTTCAGATTCAGGCTCGTCTTCGATACCGAGTTTCTCCTCTTTTACTTCGATCATCTTCAACTTTTTTCGAGCCATTTCGGCGGTTCCAGATTTCGGAGCAATCGTTATGGCCTCATTGTAAAGAACCCTGGCAGCATGGAAGTCAGATCGTTTGTGAAAGTAGAAGTCCCCAATTTTTACTTTGCTTAGGGCCATGATATCCTGCGTTTCGATAAGGCCTTCCTCCGCTTCATCGACCCTATTGTTCGAAGGGAATTGAATGAGAAAATCTTCGAAGAAGGTAATGGCGTCTTCCGTATTGCTTTGGTCGTAGTAGGGTCCTCGTACCAGATTTGCATGTGTACTCGCTAACTGGATATAGGCGTCCGGGGTTAGGAAGCTTTTGGGATAGTGGGTGATGAGGCGGTCCAGCGAATAGATCGCCATGGTGTCGTTCTTCCGTTTCGACCAGATTTGAGCGATATTCATTAAAGAAAGAGGAGCGTAGTCGCTATACGGGGCGATGGAAACGATGCGTTCGAAATACCGGATAGCTCGATCGTAGTTCAGAAATCCCGGGAATACGCCAAAGATCTTTTGTCGATAGCTTTCCTGTCTGCGAACTGCGATTTTGTACATTTCGCCGATCGTGTCATTGAAGCTCCCGTAGCTCGGATAAACATAGGCAATCAATTCGAATGCGTCGAAGGCATGGTCGATTTTGTTCTGCTTTAGCCGAATTTGGGAAGTCCGGTAAAGGGATTCGGGTGAATACTGACTCTTAGGATACTTTTTATTGACCCGTTTGTATTTTCTGAGGGCTTTTCTGTAATTCTTATTTTCCTCGGCCTTGCGACCGGCGTTCATCCAGTCCAAAACGCGCTGTATTTCTTGTGGTAGAAGTCCCGATAATTCGACTTCGTCCGATTGATAGCCGTTGGTTGGGTCCCACGTGAGGTTGGCCGCACCGGCTCCAAGAGCCGAAAACAGTAGGGCGAACGTAACGATGGAGTGTCGAATCATAGGGCAAGAAGGGAATCGAGTCTATTAGAGTGTATCAAGCTAAAGTTTCTAAGCACGCCTAGGGGCAGCGAACCAAGGTGGCTCCCCAGGTCAAACCAGCTCCGAAGGCGACGAGTAGGACGAGATCGCCCGAGTTTATCCGTCCGTCCTGAAATGCCTCGTCGAGGGCAATCGGTATCGAAGCCGCTGAGGTGTTCCCGTACTTTTCGAGATTGAGATAGAAGCGATCCATTGGAATTTCCAGTCGGGAAGAAAGCAATTCGATGATCCTTAAATTGGCTTGATGTGGAATGACGCACGCTAGTTGGTCCGAATTCAGGCCATTTTGTTCAAGAATTTCTTTAGCCGCCTGCTCCATTACTTTGACCGCTAGTTTAAATACCTCTCTACCACGCATTTTCAGGAAGTGCAGGCGGTTGTCGATCGAGGCTCCTGTTGCGGGGTTGGCGGAACCTCCTCCGGGCATGAAAAGCACTTCACCGTTTGCTCCGTCTGCTCCTAGTTTGAAGTCGAGCAAACCAGTCTGCGGACGGTCCGAAGGGCCGAGGACGGCTGCTCCCGCTCCATCGCCAAAGAGGACACAAGTGGTTCGGTCTTCCCAATCCAATATGCTGGACAGCTTTTCAGTTCCGACAATCAGGGCGTTTTGGTATCGACCCGTTTTAATCAAGGATGCGGCGACTTCCATGATGTAGAGGAAACCGGAGCACGCCGCTTCAATGTCCATGCAAACGGCATTGCGAACCCCTAACTGGGTTTGAATCAGGCAGGCCGTAGAAGGAAACGGCATATCAGGGGTAATCGTAGCGACGATTACTAAATCGATGTCGTCTGCTTGGAGCCCCGCATTAGCAAGCGCCCGGCGGGACGCTTCAGTTCCCATGTGAGAGGCGTTTTCTCCTTCAGCCGCGATGCGACGCTCCTTGATCCCAGTGCGGGTAAAGATCCACTCGTCAGAAGTGTCTACGATTTCTGCCAAGTCGTTGTTTGTCTTTATGGTGGCAGGGGTATAGGAACCTGTTCCTTTAATAACAACTGACCGTGGCAGAGTGCTCATGTGTTGAGACTGAATGGCGAGACTTGTCTGCGAGGCAACTCGCAAATGAGCGATGGCTCAGTTTGTTTCGGGAAAAATAATGCGGTTAGCTTTTTCGATATCCCCGGTGATCTGGGAATTTAAGTCTTTGCTGATGATCTCGTTAGCGATGCGAATCGCATTCATAACCGCCTCGCGGTTACTGGATCCATGAGCTTTCAGAATATTTCCCTTTAATCCAAGGAGGGGCGCTCCGCCATAACGGTCTGGATTTAATTGCGTTCTAATAGCGTCGTACGCTCCCTTGGAACACAGATACCCGAACTGGCGTAGCGGATTACGCTTTATCTCGCCCCCAAGGAAGTCCTTGAAAAGGCATTTGAAAAGGGACTCGCAGGTTTTCAGGACGACATTCCCTGTGAAGCCGTCGCAGACAACGACATCAACGACATCCTCGAACAGCTGGAATCCTTCAATCGGGCCGTGGTAGTTGATGACTCCCGATATTTTTTTGAGAAGCTCGTTAGCCGCGTTGGTGGTTTCATTTCCTTTGCCTTCTTCAGTGCCAATCGTCATGAGACCTACCCGAGGACTCTTATTGCCGAGCACGTGCTTGCAGTAGTCGCTTCCCAGTACGGCGTTGTGGACTAAGTGTTCCGCTTTCGCCAGCGGGTTGGCACCAGCGTCAATCAACACGAAGTGACCCTTTTGGCGTGGCATGACTGTCGCGAGGGCGGGGCGTTCTACGCCATCCATTGTTCTCAGTCGAATCGTTCCGCTAGCCATCAAGGTGCCGGTATTGCCACAGCTGACGACGACTGCAGCCTCCCCGTCCTTCACTAGTTCTATGGATCGGGCCATGCTGGAGTCCCGCTTCTGCTTCATCGCCTGGAGTGGCTTGTCGTCCATATCGACAATTTGAGAAGCATGGACGATGCGAAGCTTTGGGTGAGAAGCGAGTCCCGCTTCCTCTACGATAGGGTTGAGCACTGTCTCTTGGCCCACGAGAAGGATGGGGGAGAGATCGGGGAAAGCGTCGAAGGCGAGCCTAACGGCAGCCACTATCTCGGAAGGGCCCTTATCCGCACCCATAGCATCGACAGCGATGCAGGCTTTAGCCTGAATCTCCATTATCGCATGGACATCCGGATAGCGCGAGCGGGAAGGTTCCGCGTCACATTTAGGAAGTTACAAGGATACATCGGTCACTTGGCGACCGCGGTACATTCCGTTGTTTGGATTCACGCGATGCGGACGGAACGCTGAGCCGTCAACTGGATCTTTCGCGAGTTGTGGCTCCTCGAAGCGATTGGCTCCGCGGCGGAGACGACTACGGCGTTTGGACTGCTTGCGTTTAGGGTTGGCCATTTGTAATAAATTCTATGCTTGGATTAGCGCGTGGTTTTAGAAAAGGAGCGGTTGATAACGGTCGCTATGTGGGCCGTCAAGTAATTGTTTGGGATTGAACCGCAATTCGACTCATTGGACAAGATGTTCTACCTTGAGACTGGCCCGAACTTGTTAGGCCTAAGCCGCTTGGGCAAGGCGATTTAGATGAAGAGCGATTATAATTGTTTTTGCGATTGGGACGCATAATCCTCTTTGGATATGAAACTTGCGGAGTTTTCAGCCATCGTTTCAGAGGGATCCAGTCTGACTGAGGATCAGGCATCAGTTGTAGCTGATCTTTTAGCGTCAGCGGAGGAGGACCCCGTCGAGAAAGCGGATTTTCTTACAAAACTCGCTCTTAAGGGAGAATCTTTTCAGGAAGTTGCGGGACTTGCCAGACGTTACAGGGAGCTTGCTCGAAATCCTGGACTGGATGAATGGAGCTCCCGGGCGATCGACGTTTGCGGAACTGGGGGGGATAAGCAGCATACATTTAACATTAGCACCACCGTAACGTTTATCGTAGCGGCAGCTGGGATTCCTGTTCTCAAGCATGGGAATCGATCGATTACATCGAAGTGCGGAAGCTCGAATCTTTTGGAGGCCGTAGGGATCGATATCGGGTCCGATGACGCTATTTTGCAGCGATCGATGGAGGAGTTGGGATTCTGCTTCATGTTTGCTCCCGCCTTTCACCCAGCGTTTAAGGAAATTGTACCAGTGCGACAAGCCCTGGCTGAAAAAGGGCAGCGCACTGTATTCAATATTCTGGGGCCGTTGATCAACCCGGCGAAACCAGCCTACCAGCTGCTGGGAGTGTTCAGCGGGACCGTTGTCGATATGATGGCGAAGGCCCAAGACTCTCTCGGTCTCAAAGCCGGTCTGATCGCTCATTGCGATTTGGGGGCGAAAGGTGGAATGGATGAGTTTAGCGCAGCGGGGACAAATATAGCCCGAGGCTTTGGATCTCTAGGAGGTATCGATGCTCGTTGGGCTCCGAGCGAGATGGGGATTGAGTCTGGTCCGCTGGAAGATCTTGAAGGCGGTGATGTCGAAGAGAATATGCAGATATTGGATCGACTGCTGGAGGGTAAGGCCCCTAAAGCCTTGGAGAATTCAGTCGTCGTTAATGCTGCGGCGGCTTTTTTCGTGACGGGACGTTACGCGAGTATTGCGGAAGGAGTCGAGGAAGCCCGGGACCTGTTGATAGGTGGCAGCGTCCGGAAGAAAATCGGACAGGCGAAGGAATTCTACAAATCGTAATGGCTCTTAAATACTTTGGAACGGATGGGATACGCGGCGAGTACGGCGGCCCCAGCCTCAATGATGGCATTGCCTTTCGAGCGGGCGTAGCCATTGCACGGCTGTTGAAGAAGCAGCATGAAATTGAGGCTCCGCTCATGGTTGTAGGCAGGGATACCCGAGCGTCCGGTCTGAACCTTATAGCAGCATTGGGAGCTGGATTCCGTTCGGAAGGGGGTGCCATCGAGTCGATTGGTGTGGCGCCGACTCCAGCGATTGCCAAGGTGGTGGAGCTTGGAAACGCCTTAGCCGGCTGCGCAATTACCGCTTCCCACAATCCGAGCAAGGATAATGGGATTAAGTTTTTCCAATTCAACGGAACGAAGCCTTCGGAGTCGTTTGAGTTGGATCTGGACCGTAGCGTGGGTGAGGTGGCGACCCCGAAAGAAACGGATTTTCCTGCGATTGAAGATGGTTTTACCGAAAAGACTGAGTTGTATGTATCTCGGGTTCGGGGAGCTTTCGCCCCGGGGCTTCTTTTGGGAAAGAGAATTGCCCTTGATTGCGCAAATGGGGCCTTGAGCTCGATTGCTACCGGAGTCTTTGAGTCTCTAGGAGCTGAAGTGGACACGGTGGGATGCAGTCCGAACGGATCGAATATCAATGACGGAGTCGGGAGTGAGTGTCCGCAGTCAATGGCGGAAATGTATACGGCCCATCAGTACGATATGGCATTTTCCTTTGACGGAGATGGAGACCGGATGGTGGCGTTTGATCACAAAGGAGCGAAATTGTCGGGTGAAGCTGTCTTGGGACTGCTGGCCATTCGCTTTAAGGAGCTGCGGAAGCTAAGAGATGATACGCTGGTTACCACGCTGCAAAGCAATTTGGGGTTAGATTCTGCTTTGTCCGATTATGGGATATCGGTTGAGAGAGTGAACATTGGGGATAAATTTGTTTCCCGATTGATGATCGCGAAAGGATTTTCCTTAGGAGGAGAGGAGTCCGGGCACGTTGTAATTGGGGATTTTTCGATGACAGGTGATGGCTTGTTTTCAGCATTATGCGTCGCTCGAACGGTGGTGGAAAAAAGCGATTCGCTGGCGGATCTGGCCTCTTTTTATGGGGCTTTTCCGCAAGAAACGAGAGCGATCGCAGTAGCTTCAAAGAAGCCCTTGGACGAGTGTCCGAATATCCGCGCAACGATGCAGGATCTTGAGAAGATGTTCGGAGATGACGGGAGATTACTAGTTAGGTATTCAGGTACGGAGCCAAAGATAAGATTGCTTGTCGAAGCCAAGACCATTGACATAGCAAGCGAGTCTATTGGGAAATTGGAAGAAGCGGTTCGTAAAGATCTCAGCTAGGGAGCTGATTGCATGGAATGTCGGAAGTACTTGAATACGATTTGAGCGATCGGGATCGCAAAAAGATTTAGAACGCGCGTACTGCGATGACTCGCGGAAATTTCGAGTACACCATTGAGATTTGCTGTTCGCTTCTCGAGGAAGAGCCACGCTGTTTGGAAGTGCGGCGTCTATTGAGGAAGGCGCAGAGGAGGGTATATGCCAACAGCGGCAAGGGCTTAGGTCTTATGTTTGCTCGCTTGGCTGGTTATTTAGCTTTGTTCCGCGGCTACTTAATTCTGAAGAGAGATCCTGGTAAGGCCATGTCAATCGGGGAAAGCGTCCTCAATAGAAACGTGTATAGCTCAAAGGCGCTCTCACTGATCGCCCGAGGGGCAAGGGCGTTGGAGCTGAATGAAACGGAGTCCTATTGTTTGGAACTAATTTGCGAAAAATACCCCCACAATGTTGTTAAAATGGAGCGTCTGTGTGAAGCGCTTATAAAGTCGGGATCGACCGAGAAAGCGTTGAGGATAGCGGAGAGGCTTACGCGTTTGAGACCGGGGAGCAGCGCCGTGCAGGAACTAGTGAAATCGGCATCCGTGGCTCACTCGATTAATCAAGGGAAGTGGGCGGACAAGGAAGAAGACTTTCGTTCAAAGCTTAAAAACAAAAAGGAAGCGGACTCCCTTGAAAGGGCAAATCGAGTCGTGGTCGATGAGAGCGGCAGCGAAGAACGGGCTGAGGATTTGATCGAAGCGCTCCAAAAAGATCCGCAACAAGTGGATAGCCACAAGTTGCTTGTCAGGTCTCTGATCAATCAGGAGCGGTACTCAGAAGCGATGGAGTGGCTCGATAAAGCATTTGCTTTGCCCGAGGCAGAGGCGGATGCCCCGCTTCGCCAGCTGAGAAGTGAATTGAAAGTGAATCGCGTGGAGCGGGAGCTGTTCGACCTAAGAAGGGAAATCGCTGAAAACGGGGGTTCCGACGACCAGCTCAAGACCTTAGAGGCGGAGCTTTTGGAGCTGAAGCTCGGAGAAAGCCGCAAACTGGTGGAGCAGTTTCCCAATGACTATAGTCAGCGTTACAAGTACGGGGAGTATCTGTTTGAGAGCGGCAACGTGGATGCGGCAATTCAGCAGTTTCAGATTTCGCAAAGAAGCCCTAGCTTGAGAATTAAGTCACTGGTCCTTCTCGGTCGCTGCTTTATGGCGAAAGAGCTATTTGATCTTGCATTGGAACAGCTGAAGCAACCTGCCGAGAGTTTGACAGTGGTCGACGAATTGAAAAAGGAGGTTCTCTACTTGCTAGCTCAATGCTATGAGCGCCTGGACAAGCAGGAAGACGCCATTCAGCAGTATAAAGCGATTTACTCCAACGATATCGGGTACCGTGACGTTTCTCAGAAGATAAACAAGTTTTACGGCAAAAAGGAGTCGACTGAAAGCATTACGAATCCTCCGTCGAATCCGTGACGGGTCCTTTGGGATCGTTGTCGATCAATGCTAACCCTGATGGGTCGATCGAACTCATGTAATATTTGAGCTCGGCGATTGACTCCCGGATATCGTCTAGAGCCCGATGCGTATTGTTTTTCTTGAACTCCCTTCCCAGCATTTCTCGGAATACGATTTTGAAACTGGAAACATCAAGCATTCGATAGTGAAGTCTAGAGGCAAACAAAGGGAGATAGGCATCGATAAATTTGCGGTCTTGGGAAATCGAATTCCCGCAAATGACAACCGGGTTCTTTTTCTTGAAATGCTTTTTTGCGATTTCGCATAACCTTTCATCAAGCGATGCTTCTGTAATGCCGTTCGGAACGCGATCGATCAATCCGCTAACGGCATGATGGTGTTTGCACCAGTCGTTCATGTTTTCCAGGACCTCAGGATGCTGAAAAACTGGGGTCTCCCATTCGAATACGGGCTCGAGTTGCTTATTAGTCACAATGACCGCAGCCTCAAGGATTCGGTCGTTAGCGGGATCCAGTCCTGTCATTTCCAGATCTATCCAGCAAAATCGGCGTTTAGACATAGGTATTTGATTTTTTCAGGTCTCTCCCGTTGAGGGGGTAGAGAATATTGTGATTGGGAAGTCCATGATTCGAGAGGTACCCAAGCAGAGAAATCACAGAAATGACAGCAACAAAAATGGAGCGGATTTCTCTTTTCTTCAAAAGCGCCTGCACTCGGAGGATTTTTATTTTGCACGAAGGCTTACTCGGTGAAAGAAGGGTGAATGAGTAAGACGATCGATATTGCCGGAATTCCTTGCGGCAATGGAAAGCCATTCGTGCTTTTGGCGGGAATGAACGTGCTGGAATCGAGAGATTTGGCCTTCGAAATAGCTTCCGAACTAAAAAGAGTTACTTCGAATTTGGGGATTCCGTACGTTTTCAAAGCGTCCTTTGACAAAGCGAATCGATCCTCAATCAACAGCTATCGAGGCCCTGGAATCGACAAAGGGCTGGAAATATTGGCGGATTTGAAAGAAGCATTAGGTGTACCTGTGATTACAGATGTGCATGAAGCCTATCAGGCGCAGCCCGTTGCGGATGTATGTGACATTATCCAACTTCCTGCTTTTCTGTGTCGGCAGACCGACCTCGTGGTGGCTATGGCGAAGACGGGCGCGATTATCAATGTAAAGAAGGCGCAGTTTCTCTCGCCTAGAGAGATGGGGCACATCGCTCGCAAGATAGAGGAAGCGGGAAATGACAAAATCATGCTTTGCGAACGTGGCAGTAGTTTTGGATACAATAATCTTGTTGTGGATATGCTCGGATTCGGAGTCATGAAAAAATTTGAGTATCCAATTATCTTTGACGTTACGCATTCGTTGCAAATTCCTGGTGGGCAGTCTGAAGCTGCGGGTGGTAGAAGGAGTCAGGTGTTCGATCTGGCGAAAGCTGGATTGGCGGTTGGGATAGCAGGTCTGTTTTTAGAGACTCATCCTGATCCTGATAGCGCTAAATGCGATGGACCTTGCGCGTTGCCACTCGATAAGGTTGAGCTGTTTTTAGAGCAACTCAAGCAGCTGGACGATCTCGTTAAGAGCCAGGAGCCAATTGAGATCGTCTAGTTTCAGCGAAATCTGATGCAAGAGCCCTGAATAGTACTTACAGCTTAGGGTGGCTGGAAGTTCTCAGCTTCAATTGGTCAGATAGACAGTTGATTTTGGGAAGCAATCCTGCTGCTAAGCTGGAATTGTTGAAATAATCGAAACTTGTCACGTCCCTCTGCCGTTATATTGTAATGGCTTTCATAAGTCAGATGATGATCAAATTCACCGGTTTAGCCCCAAGGACAATGAGATTAAGTGACCTGTTTCCCCGTTTAATTAGCTTGGTAGTGGCTACTTTTTTTGTGACGGTTCCATCGCTTGCTGAATTTTCCGACCGACCTGCCAACCACCTTTCGGATGATCTGCTTCGAGCCATTAGTCGAATCGATGGTCTGGTCCAAGCGAACTTGGAAGCGAAAGGCCTCAAACGGAACCCTCCTATATCAGATGACATATTCGCCCGGAGGATTTACTTGGACATAGCGGGTCGGATTCCAACCTTTTCCGAGCTGAGCCAGTTTCTTGAATCGGAAAACGAAAACAAAAGGTCTTTGCTCATAGATAAGCTATTGGATTCGGAAGGCTACGTAAGTTCTTACTATAACTTCTGGGCTGATATTTTGAGGGTTAAGTCCAGAGGACGTCGTACCATCATGGTCTCCTACCAGGATTGGATTAAGGATAGTTTGCGTGAGAATTTGCCCTATGACGAATTTGTCAGGGAGTTGATTACCTCTGAGGGGTATGTCTGGGATGACCCTGCAGTTGGTTATTACTTGAGAGATGCTGGAATGCCTTTAGACAATATGTCGAATACGGCACAAGTGTTTCTGGGTACGCGAATGCAATGCGCGCAATGCCATGACCATCCGTTCGATAAATGGACACAGAAGGAATACTATCATATGGCGGCCTATACATTTGGCCTGCAGTCGCAACTGCCTTATGGCAAGGTGCCCCTTTCGCAAGACTTCCAAAAAATACAAAGAGGCATGGTGCAGAAGTCCTTGAAGGAAGGATATACTAGGGAGGAAGCTCGCAAAATGGCGCAGCCCTCGGGCGCCCAAAGGAGAGTGGTTCGAGATTTGTTGCTTCCGATGACGGCACAAGCTGCCGAAGTTGAGCGGGAATTGAAATTGCCTGACGACTACCAATATAGTAATGGTCGTCCGAAACAGAAAATTGCGCCAAAGACGCCCTTTGGGGAAGAGGCTATTATAGGGAAGAATGACGACACCAGAGAAGTCTATGCCGATTGGTTGGCATCAGCTGAAAACCCTCGTTTTACAAAAGTAATTGCGAATCGGCTGTGGAAGAAAGCGATGGGCATTGGACTAATCGAACCCGTCGACAATTTGACAGACGATACGATCCCCTCGAACCCTGAACTTATGGAATACTTGGAATCCATAATGGTTGAAAGCGGATACGACATGAAGCGCTACTTAAGAGTCGTTTTTAATACACGGACTTATCAAAGCGAGGTTTCAGCGGAATCTCCTCAGTCTGAGGAAAAATATCAATTCCAAGGTCCGATCCTTCGTCGGATGACGGCGGAGCAGTTGTGGGATTCAATTTTAACTCTGGCGGTTATCGACTTAGATGAGCGCATTGGGATTGAGCCTCAGCTTCTCAGGGCTCGTCAAGGGGAACAGCAAATGCAAGATAGGGTGGAGCGTCTTGAAAATTTGGATAGTGCGACCGTGTACGGTTTGGCGAAACATCTTACTGAGCTTGAGTATCGATTTATTGAATACGAAAAAAATTACCGAAAAAACCTCCAAAACGCTACTACGGAAAAAGAGAAAAGCGAACTTCGTAAAGATTATCGAAAGACTCGTTCACAGAAAAACCAGGCTACGGAGATTATGCTGGCGAAGCTGAATGGCGAAGACACAGACGGATTGACTCAGGCACTCTACCAGATGGAGACCGGCTCAATGAGTCCTGGTTATGTAGCGAGTAACGAAGAAGACGTCGAGCGAAGTAAAGGGATGAGGCGGGACCCGCGATGGCGTGGCATGTCACCCAATATGGTTCGCGCTTCAGAAGTCGTGTCACCCGCTCCTCCAGGTCACTTTCTGAGACAGTTTGGTCAATCGGATCGGGAAATCATCGAAAGCTCAGAGGAGGAAGCGTCGATTTCGCAGGCCCTTAGGCTACTTAATGGTGAAGCCCTAAACTGGCTGATGAGACCCAATTCTGCCCTGAATGTGGAACTGCGGAAAGAATCGAACGGCCGAGCTCGGATGGAAGTAATATTCCAAAGCTTCTTCTCTCGATTACCAACGGCGAGGGAGCGCGAGCTAATTGGTGATCAGTTTCAATCAAGTGGGCGAAATCGCGGCTATCAGCAACTATTGGCTGCTCTTGTGAATACACAGGAATTCCGGTTCATCCAGTAGACTCTGTCTAATGGTCTTTTGGATTTAGAAAAAGAGAAAAGGTAATATGAAAAATATTCTAAAGAAGTTTCCGGATCAGGACCGTAGAGAATTTCTGGCGTATTCGGCAAAGACGTTTTTAGGAGTGGGGCTGATGCCGCTGGCCGTAAGATCGAGTGCCTTTGCTAGTGCGACACCCGCACGTATGCCGACTGCAAAAAATGTTATCTATTTGTACATGGCAGGAGGGATGAGTCATTTGGATACATTGGATCCAAAATCAGATAGGAGCGTTAAAGGACCTGTCGAAGCGATTGGAACCAAAGAGGCAGGTATTCAAATAAGTGAGTATCTTCCTAGAATCGCTAGCCAGATGGATAAGCTAGCGCTTTTACGTTCATTGAGCTCAACCCAGGGTGCGCATGAGGAAGGCAGATACTTCATGCATTCAAGTTACACAAAGCGAGGGACAATTGTACATCCGGGAATGGGTTCTTGGTTGGTGAAAATGGATGGCCCTCGTAACCCGAATTTGCCTGGTGTGATCCATGTAGGAAGCCCTAATCCTGGTGGGGGAAGTGGCTTCTTTGAACAAAAATTCGCACCCTTGGTAATCGGGAATCCCGAAGCGGGCTTGCAGAACAGTAAAATTCGCAAAGGAACAACCGAGAAGGAGTTTGAGGATACGGTGATGCTGACCAACGCGTTTGATGCGGAGTTTCACCGGAAATACAACCAGAAGAAAACGCGTGCGTATTCAGACATGTACGACGATGCGATCAAGTTAATGAAGAGCCGTGATTTGGCAGCTTTCGAACTGGATCTAGAATCAAAAGTCATTCGTGAGGCTTATGGAAACAATCCGTTTGGACAGGGCTGCCTTTTGGCGAGGAGGCTCGTAGAGCACGATGTTCGTTTCGTCGAGGTCACCCTGGGAGGATGGGATACTCACACCAACAACTTTGAGCGAGTGGCGGAAAATGGACAGGTCCTCGATCAAGCCCTGGGTACTCTTTTAACGGATTTGGATAACCGTGGGATGCTTGAGGAAACCATGGTTGTTTTAGCCACTGAGTTTGGCCGCACTCCAAAGATAAACGATAACAAGGGTCGAGACCATTCTCCGACTGCCTTCTCCTGTGCGCTTGCTGGCGGAGGAATTCGAGGTGGCCAGGTGTATGGAGAAACGGATACGACGGGAAGATTTGTGAAAAGTGAGAAGGTCGATGTACCTGATTTTAATGCAACGATCGCCTATGCGCTCGGAATGCCATTGGAGAAAACCGTCTATTCTCCCAGTGGGCGTCCGTTCCGTGTGGCGGATAAGGGAAAACCTATTTTGAGCCTTTTTGGCTGAGGCGGTCCCTCGCTTTGAAGAAATGAATGCTCAAGTAGGTTTGCGGTTCTCTGCGTTGGTTTGGCTAGGTTTTTCTGCGAGTGCGGCGGTTGATTTTGATCGGCAAATCAAGCCGATTTTGGAAGAAAAGTGTTATCGGTGCCACGACGATGAAAAGGTGAAGGGGGATCTCAGGCTTGATTCTCCTGAGGGAATCCTGGCTGGGGGAAAAGGTGGCATTGTTTTGGTTTCAGGCGAACCGAATAAAAGCTCTCTTTTTATCCTGACGACCTATCCGAAAGACGACCCTGATTACATGCCTCAAAAAGGAGAAGGCCTGTCCACGCCAGAGCAAAATTTGCTGAGGGCATGGATTGAAGAGGGTGCGTCCTTCGGGAAAGGGTTTGTCCATGATCAAGATCTTAGGGTCCAATCCAAATTTGCGGATGCAGATCCCGACTCGGCACGAAAATATATGATTATGGGTGATGCCTTGGAGGTTGTTGAAAACCTCCGAGCGTCTGATTTACTGGTTGATACCGTCAATCATGACTCGAGCCTGTTTGAAGTAAGTTATACCCACGCGGATCGTGGACCAGGCGAATTCGAATTGTCTTCGTTAGCGCCATTGAAGGATTCCCTGAAAAAACTGACCTTGGCGAGAACAAGAATTACGAATGAAGATCTTAGCTTGCTTTCAGAGCTGGCGAGTATCGAATATTTGGATCTTAGCAGAACTGAGGTGGATGATCAGTCTTTGGATTTCGTTTCTCAATTGGCAAACCTTAGAACACTTAATTTACGTGATACTAAGATAACGGACAAAGGGCTCCTGAAACTCGCAAATCTAAAGCAACTCGAGCGCGTATACGTTTGGGGATCCTTGGTTACGGCTACTGGCGCCAAGCGACTGGAAAAACGGATTGAGGGAGTAGCTGTTAAAACGGGAACTTCAATATCGCCTCCCAATAGAGGCCGTAGTCCTCAGAGTTAGAATCCGCGGGTCATTAGTTTGACCAGAGGCATTTTCGATTTTCCGAATGGGATCATGATGGTTTCGGATTTTCCACCTTCGATTCTTGTCGCCAGTTTGAGAGGACCTCGATGCTCACCCGATGCAAAAAAGCCAATTAATTGGTTCTCCGTAAATGTTCGTGGCTCCCGAACATTGTTGTAGACGATTGCAAGTGCCCAACGTTCTCCAGCTTCATTGCTAAGAAAAGCGAAATCGAGGATCTCAAAGGAACTGCGGGTCGGGTATAAGTCTTCTTCGATTTCAAATCGAATCGCCATTTCTTTAGCGACTGGCTTGTCGAAGAAAAGGGCTTCACTTGGTTCTGATTCCTCGTGACCGCGAGAAGCAACTGCAAGTATAAAGGTGGATAGAAATAGGATTCCTGCAATTTTCATGGGAGAATTGGATCGATGATTATTGGAACAACTTTTTGCCCATAATGCAAACGACGAATCATCCTATGTTCGTCTAGTATTCTCAGGAAAAACGAAATTATCCTGTTTCGTCTGCTATCGGATCCATTTCGGCGACCCAGACAACGGTCCACCCTGATATCTCGTCTGTATAAACAACTGGGCTCACATCCGGAATATCTGTGTCGACAAATTCTACTACAGATTGGCTAGCGGCATAGCGCTCTGTGACTTCCAGCTGGGTCGAAGGCAAATTTTTCCAAACGATAGAAGCGACTAGGGCGATTGCGGCGGCGATTCCCAGAACTCGAAATAATGGCGGGAACTGAATTAACTTCGAAGAGGCCCCTTTATCCCCGGTATCTTTACTAATTGCAGTTCGAATTTTTTCCCAGGAAGTTTGAGGATCAGCGTATTCAACCGCTCTATTGGAATCGGCAATCGCTTGATTGGACTCCATCCAGTCGATTGCATCTGGATTTGCCTCTAGAAACTGATAGAGTCGATCGGCATCGTCCGCAGGCAGCTCGCCATCCATCAGACAACTCATTAACAATTGAGCTTCTGATTCGGTGAGATCTGTTGTTTTAGATTCCATTTTTGATTTGTTGTTCAATGATCGGATGAATCCCGACACGAGGCAAGCCTCTTGACCGAAGCCAAGAGGTTTACCTGTTTCCCTTTTCCCTAACGTCTTCCGTGGTGACGATCACTTCTGTAGTCATGGTCATAGCGGTGATGACTTGGACCATTGTAGTAGCGACAACCTCGATTGTGAGGTACCCAAACCCGCCTTTTTGAATAGGTGTAGTGACCTGGATGCCAGTCGCGGAATCGATTTCCACAATTGTCGTAGTGGATCGACCAGCGACCATTGATCCACGTTTTTACTGAAATGTAGTCGTGGTGCCCGCTGCATCCGCAACCATCGTACCGGTGGCTGGACCGGTGGTGGACTGTTGTCCGCCGATGATGATGGTGGTCGCCATCTAATATCGATCCTATAATTAGGCCTCCGATAAGACCTCCGACTAAGGCACGTCCCTCGCGGTCGGCCTTTGCATTTGTGGTAGTTACCGAACCTACCAATGCAGCGATCAGCGTGATAATGAGTATATTTTTCATGTTCAACGTCCTTTCCATTCAAATTGTTTTGTACGGATTAAGACGTTGAGCCCGCTGCGATTATTCACTCGAAATCCAATAAACTTTTGAATCCCTGAGTTTAAGCCATAAAGTATTGATTTAAAATAGCTTACCTAGATCGAATCCTGAAAAGGATGTAGGGCTTGACGAATTATTGCGGTTCAGAGGTGATTTGGATGCGGAGAAAGCTATTGTTGGCGCTTTCTGGGAGGAGCCCTTCGATATTTACTTGGATTTCTTCGATAGGGTCGGACTGCGGAGGATTACCCGGCACGATCCAAGTATCCCAGTTCTCCAGATCGTAGCTTATCTGGATCTCATAGTTTCTCGATGGAGGCATGGCAAAGCGTACCTGAGCTTGGCGTCCGATTTGCGCAATTTCCGGATGCCAGAAGTCTTCCGAATTGAGACGATGCGTAAACGTCATGAACTCGAGGAGGTTCGAGTTTCCATCGCGGTCAGGATCGGCTGAGGCGGCGGCATCTGATGAGTTAGCGCTGCCGAAAAACGTGATCTGCCATTCTTCAAAGGAAGAGTCAGTGGGAGGAACCAAGTTAATCCAGTCAGAGAGCAATTGAATCCCTGCCTCATCGATCACGTTGCTACCAATGGGTGGCATGCGTTGATAGCCATGCGACCCTTGAACGCGGCTCAGCAAAACTGAGAGTTCATTGGATCCAGGTATTACAAGACGTCGGTTGCTGTTCCCTCGGTTATCAACCACAGATCCATTTATTATACCCATGTTTTCGATTGGGATATGAGGTCTAGCATCCCAATTTGAAGGAGCCGTTCCTCCGGGTTGATGGCAAGAAACGCAGTTGACTGCGAGGTAGGATCGAACTTTCTCGCGAAGCGGTTTGGTGGGATCGTCAAGCTGGGCGAACGAAGCGACGGACTGAGGGTTTTCTATCGCTGTATCCAAAATGCCAATTTCTGAAAAGTAGCTTAGAATGTTTTGCTCGTTTTCGTTGATTGTCAGGGTCCGGTTTAACTGTCGCGCATTGAAGCTGAGAGCATAGCCGGCCACAGCTGTGTGACATTGGAGGCATTCTTGTCGGCTAGGGATTCGCCAGTTCTGTTCGATTTGCTCTCCTTCATCCTGGATATTGTAAAGGATGTCTTCGCCTTCATTCGCGACGAGGTAGGCTTCAGTTTGATCTTCATTCCAACGGTAGCTAAGGCCGTAAATGCTAGTGGGGGTTTTGACCAGAAATCGGGTTTCGATTCGTACGCTGGTTTGAGGATTGCCTCGCTCTAAATCTAGTTCGAAATGTTTTATCCAGACCGTACCGGTAGGAAAAGTCCATGGATCGTCTTCGGAAAAAGCGACTATTCCCTCCGGTACAGCCACCCAGCGTTGTTTAGCCGCATGGTCCGACCAAAACGAAACATTGGGCTCATAAAAGCGATGATCCCATCTTCAGGTTCAAGAGTAGCCAGTGACTTAAATGCCCCTGTTTGCGTCAGAGTTTCAGGAAAGACGGGCTCTTCTCCACTTCCTCGAACAAGGCGGCGAACGCTTCCTGAAATGGTGCTAACTAAAATGTCGCCATTGATGGGATCTCTAGCAAAAGCGACTGGATTGGATACGGATGTGATCTGCTCGACGCTGGGTGCACCCCCGTTTGGATCTGGGAACAGAGCCCATATTCTGCCGCTTCCATAATCTCCGAAAATATATGCTCCCTCCAACTCGGGCAGGCGGGACCCGCGATAGACGACTCCTCCCGTAACCGAGACTCCCTGGCTTCGAGGGTAGTCGTGGATCGGGTCCGCCACTGATTCGAATCCCGCTGGTGGTGTTTGGTTCTTGGGTCCGCTAACAAAACCCTCTCGGAAAGCCCATCCGTAGTTTGCCCCTTTTATGATGACATCAATTTCCTCTCGTGAGCCTTGGCCCACATCACCGGTCCAAAGATTGCCTGTAGCGGGGTCGAACGACATCCTCCAAGGATTCCGCAAACCGATCGCATAAAACTCAAGTCGAAGATCAGACTCTGGGTTGCTGCCTTCGTCCTGCCACTTGGAAACCAGTGGGTTGTCAATGGGAATACTGTAGTAGGCCTTTCCTTCGCCATTGCGTGGTATGTCGGGGTGATTGGTCGGTTCGAGATTTCCTGGAAGCTTATCGACGTCGATTCGTGCAATACCGGCAAAGAGATCACCATCGACCACTTGACTATTGTTGTAGGAGTCATTTCCCGCCCCCTCATCGCCTAGCGAAATATACAGGTATCCGTCTGGCCCAAAATGAATGTCGCCTCCATTGTGATTGCTTGCCTGGTCAACTTGATCAAAGAGGATTAGCGCTGAATTGGAGTTGGCTAAGAACGGATCTGATTGGGATCTGCTAAACCGCGAAATACGATTGGTCCGCTCACCATTTTCTCGCTGAGATGTGTAGAAGACAAAAAAGTAACCATTCAATCGATACTGAGGATGAAACGCCAAGCCGAGCAAACCGTTTTCACCATTGGTTGTTACGGTCGAAGGGATGATAAGGAAAGGATCCTGCTCACGTATTTGATTTTCAAGGTCGGAATATACAATGATTCTACCGGATCTCTCGGCGAAGTATAATGTGTTTCGCTCGTCTAGAGGATTCGCGATGGCCAATACCGTGCTGAAATTGCCAAATACTTCGAGGTCGTAGTTGCCGGTAGGAAGTTCAGTGGGGAGGGCGAGCGTTGAGTTGATCGTCCTCTGGGCCTCGGAAAGGAAGGGTTGAAAGAATACGGCTAAAAGTAGCGTCGTTGGTTTAAGGCGAGAAAAGTAACGCATGATTCCACTCCAATTTTTGATAAGTCAAAAGTAGCCAAACAATTGAAGCCTAGAAGACATTCGATCTCAAAGGAGAGAATCAACTCGGTTTAGCATTTCTTTCCTACGGATGACACCACTTTCACTAAGTAGTTGCCATCAAGGGGAGCGATTTCCCCGGATCAGCTAAGTGTACTGGATATCGGCGGACTTCTTTAATGCGGCAATAGTTTCCCGAAAAAACGCGTCTCGTTTCTGTTTCTCGAGTTCCTTTCGAATCGTAGGGCCTACCACCTCTAATGATTGGAGTTCACCCGTCTTTTTGTCATCTAGTCTGGCGATGTGAAAACCGAAAGGCGTCTCGAAGACTTTGCTCGTTGCCCCGATCTCGAGTTGGTTCAAAACATCTTCAAACTCCTGAACCATATAGCCCTCCGCGAACCAACCAAGATCTCCTCCTTGGCCGGGACAGTCCGAATCCTCGTCGGCTATTTTCTCCAATGCTTCACCAGACTGTAGTCGAATGAGAGCGTCTTGAGCCTTTTTCTTCGCTTCGTTGCGATCCTGTCCGTTGTTTGTGTGGTAAACGATGTGGGATGCTTTGAACTGATCGGCAGCACGGTAGTTCTGCTCGTTGTGCTGAAAAATAGCCGCAACCTCTTCGTCGGGAATCTTAGGCACCTGCTGGTTTAAGGAATCCATGTAACGCTGAAACCTGACGTCGTCGGCGATCTCCAGCTTGACGTTGGGTAGATCACTTGGGCTAATACTGAATTTTTTCAGGAAACTCTTTTCTCCTCCATGCTTTTTGGCGATCTGTTTGAATTCCGATTCGACCTCTTCTGTAGTGAGTTCTTGGATTTGTTTTCGGGACTCTTCGAATAAAAGCCGGTGCTCGATAATCCGATCTTTGGCCATGTCCTCCGCTTGCAGTTTCTTGGCAATCGGATCCAGCCATGGAAATTGTTGGTTCACATCCTCAGCTAAACGTTGCGCTTCCTGCAGAATCGCTTCTTTTTCAACTTTGAAACCATTGATCGTAAGAGCCATCAGTGCATCTGACTGGAAGGCCGGTTGCAACACAAGGCAAATTGAAACTAGTCTTAACAGACGAGTCTGGAGGTTCCTCCAATTGTCAAAAGGCCAACGATCTAGAAAGTATTCAGGTCGGAAATATCATTGTTAATATAGAGGTGTGAGTCAGTACCGGCATCATAGTAGTGCGTATAATCCACCCCATCTACCGTTTCTGTTCCCTGGCTACTGAAGTCAGCGGAAATTTCCACGCTATCGTCGGATCCTCCATCGATGAAAAGCCTGTTTTCAGCATCGGTCATATCGAGGACATCCTCTGCGCTGAGCTTTAGATTGTTCTCACCAGTACCATCTATATCGAGCCGTTCTATGTTCGTCACGTCATTGTTTACCTTAGAAAAATCTAAAGTAATATCGGATCCATCGAGCTGAATAGTGTCTTCTCCGTCGCCACCGTACAGGTCTCCAAAATTTTTGCCCGCGTCTATGATGAACGTATCGTCTCCGTCTCCCGCGTTGATAGTATCTTGCCCCTCAGTTGCGTAGATCGTATCATCACCGCTTCCCGCATCGATGATATCGCTCCCTACGCCCCCATCAATTACATCGTCGCCTGAACCAGTGTTGATGTTGTCGGATCCAGATCCGCCAAGTACTACGTCGTCGCTAGCTCCGCTAGTTATCGTGTCGGCACCATTCCCTCCATCGATCGTATCGTCGCCGGATCCTGTGACGATCGTTTGAGAGCCGTTTCCTCCGTTTATGTTTTGGTCAGGATCGGGGAAGTCCGAATTGACATCCAGATCGAAGATATCCGAAACGCTAGACTCGCCGTCAGAGGCGGTAACATTAATGGATATATCTCCGATGTCTCCGGAATCTGGAGTTCCCGAAACGATACCCGTAGACGCGTCAATGCTCAACCAGCTGGGTAGGGGATCCCCATTTTCAAGCGTGGCAGAAAAAGAGAGGGTATCACCGAGGTCTGGGTCGGAGAAGTTTCCAGAAATATCTAGCGAAAAGAGGCTGTCTTCTTCAACACTCTGATCCTGAATAGAGGACGATATAATTGGCCCGTCATTGGTATTCTCGACGGATACGGAGAAGGTGTCGGAGGCAGTGGCCTTCCCGTCGGATGCGGTGACGGTGACCAATATGTCCCCCACGTCGCCGTTATCGGGCGTTCCCGAGAGCTCGCCCGAGGTCTCGTCAATGGACATCCAGTCGGGTAGCGGGTCGCCATTTTCGAGGGTGGCGGAAAAGGTGAGGGTGTCACCCAGGTCCTCGTCAGCGAAGTTTCCGGCGACGTCGAGCGAGAAGGCGGCGTCTTCATCTGTTATTTGATCCGCAATTGTAGCGCTAACGATTGGCCCGTCGTTGGTATTCTCCACCGATACCGCGACAATGTCGCTAGCGGATGATTCCCCGTCCGAAGCAGTGACTTGTACGCAAAATGAGCCTACGTCCCCGTTTTCGGGCGTTCCAGAAAACTGGCCTGTATTCGAATCAAAGGTGAGCCAATCCGGAAGTGATCCATCGCCTATTTGAGTTCCAGACTCATTTGTAAGAAGAACTGAATACGTTAAACTGTCTCCTAAGTCTTCGTCCGAAAAGTTGCTGGTTATGTCCAGACTGAAGGAGCTGTCCTCATCCACCGACTGATCGGCGATCGCGGTCGATACGATTGGCCCGTCGTTGGTGTTCTCGACGGTGACGGAGAAGGTGTCGGAAGCGGAATCCTGGCCGTCGTACGCGGTGACGGTGATGGAGAGGTTGCCGACGTCGCCGTTCTCGGGGGTTCCAGAAAATATGCCGGTATCGCTATCAATCGAGAGCCAGTCGGGTAGGGGTTCCCCATCCTTGAGAGTAGCGGTAAATGTCAGCGAGTCTCCCAGATCCTCGTCGACAAAGTTACTTGAAACATCCAATGAAAAGGCAGAGTCCTCATCGACCGACTGATCATCAATTTCTAATGAGACTGAGGGGCCGTCGTTAGTGTTTTCGACGGTGACGGAAAAGGTGTCGGACGCCGAAGCCTCTCCATCGGAAGCGGTGACGGTAATCGAGAGGTTGCCGACGTCACCATTTTCGGGAATTCCCGAGAGCTCGCCGGTTTCCGTGTTGATTGACAGCCATCCAGGTAGCAGGTCTCCACTTTCAAGGGAAGCGGAGTAGGTGAGGGTGTCGCCGAGGTCTTCGTCTGCGAAATTGGCAGAGACGTCCAGATTAAAGGCACTGTCTTCGTTAACCGTTTGGTCGACGAAGTTAGCTGTGAGGGTGGGTTCGTCGTTAGTGTTTTCGACCGTCAGGGCGAATGATTGGCTTGTCGCGTTTTCACCATCAGATGCGGTAACGGTAATCTCGAGTTCGCCTACGTCAGCGTTCAGAGGTTTCCCAGAAATATGTCCTGATTCCGAATCTACGGATACCCAGTCTGGAAGAGGATCTCCGTTTTGAAGGGTTGCCGAATAGGAAAGCGTGTCGCCTAGGTCGGCGTCATCAAAGTGCTCTGATGCATCCAAGAGAAAAGAGCTGTCTTCAAGCACGTTCTGATCCCCAATGTCTGTAGTTACAACGGGCTCGTCGTTGGTGTTCTCGACGGTTAGGGAGAATACATTATTGGCGGTTGCTCCGCCATCGGATGCCGTAACGGATATTTGGATGGTACCAACGTCTCCATTTTCTGGAGTACCGGTAAGTTCGCCGGATTCCGGATCGATTGAAAGCCAACTAGGCAGAGGTTCACCATTCTCAAGAGTGGCAGAAAAAGTAAGGGTGTCTCCCAGATCCTGATCCGAAAAATTTTCGGATACATCGAGCGAAAAAGCGGCGTCTTCATCGGTTGTAGCATTCAGGATGCTGGATTCTACAACTGGCCCGTCATTCGTGTTTTCAACGTCAATCACGAACGTGCTTGAAATCGTTTCGCTGCCATCAGACGCGGTTACCACTACTTCAATCGCTCCGACGTCATCGTTTCTTGGCGTTCCATTGAAAACTCCTGTTTCCGAATTGAAAGAAAGCCAGTCGGGAAGGGAATCCCCGTTTTCAAGCGTTGCGGAAAACGTTAGAGCGTCGCCATCTAAATCTTCAAAGTTACTCGAAACGTCGAGGTTGAAGAGGCTGTCTTCATCGGTGGTTTGATCTTCAATTTGAGTGAGAGTCGGAGCCCGATTTGCTGGGTCGATAACGAGTTGGAATGACTGGCTGGCGGTCTCTTCAGATGAATCGGAGGCGGTTATGGTGACCGTGTGTTCGCCGACCGATTCGGGGCTAGGGGTTCCACTTAGAGTACCTGTTGTCGGATCGATATTTAACCAGGCGGGGAAATCCCCGGAATAGGTCAACGTGTCTCCAGTATCCGCGTCGATGAAAGCGTTTTCAGGAAGAACGATTTCGAAAGGTGTTTCAGTAGTAGCGGTTTCACCACCCACGTTTACGTTTACGACGGGAGCGTCATTGACTGCGTCGATTGTAATATTGACCGGAGAACTTTCGCCTGACCACTTTTGACCGTCAAAACCAGACCAGGTGAATTCGGTATTCCCATTCCAGTTTACGTCAGGATGAAACTCGAGATCTTCAACTTGATCGATATCGATTAACTGACCGTTGGTTACCTTTTCGCCCTCAATCAACAGGACACCGTTGTCCGGCAGGGAATCGATGCGGATCATCTCCAAGTAGTCACTGTCTTCGTCCTCAAATGAGTTTTCGAAATCTTCCGGATTGAATGCTACTGTGACATCCTCAAGAGAAGAAACGCCTACCGATGAAACGGATGCTGCTTCGTTCACATCTTCGGGCCATACAGACATCGTTTGCTCGATCCGATTGCCGTTCTCGTCGATTGACGCGATTGTTAGGGGATACCGATCCGGTTGCGCTTCGTAGTCGATACTGACACCGTCTTTTAGCTTGAGAACGTTTCCAACGATTTCGAAAACGCCTGAATTATCGCTGACAATTGAGTACTGGTAGGTGTGGCCTTGACCGGAGTCATCGGTATCCAGTTTCCCGATTAATGCCCCTTCGTTATTTTCAGTTACTCGATCGTGACTTAGAATGAGGTGAAATACTTCGCCCCCTCCGTCTTTCGTTTGGGTAATGGTGATTGCTGTCCCTGTCTCATCTCCGTTGTCTTTAATGGAGATGATAAACTTCTTTTGATTATCGTCATCGAAGATGTTGTCGGGAAGGCGGAGAATGCCGGCCCCCGCGTCGATTTCGATTTCAATGGGGTCCTCTCCTACTGTCTTTGCGGTGATCGTGAGATTATCCGATAGGTTTTGTTCATGCAGCTGTGGGATGAAATCGCGAATATCGATATTAATCCCATTGAGGGAGCTTGATGTGGTGTAGTGAAGCGGACTGCCATTGTCTGGATCCGTGCGACTCGATTCAGCATTGCTCGATTCTGCGTCTTCCGGAGTACTGTTTGCAATGCCGGTTTCCGGTTGAGGTTTTTCTGAAATTGCGGCGGTGTTTGCACTGGAATTTTCCTGAGATTCTTCTGCTGTGGCTGAAGGAACAAAGGAAGGGTCGTTTGATACAATACCGGAATCTTTAGCCCTCTCGTCACTTTCGGGAGGGAATTGTGTCAGGGCCCATTTTGGGGACTCCGACGTCATTGCTATGACGTGAAGAGGGGCGAATAGGAGGCTTTGGCTGTATTGGTCGTCTGGTAGGTTAGCTATGTCCACCCCATCGTTTTGTTGAACGAAGTCGTGCCAGGTGATGCTCGTTCCCTCCTTTATCTCGAGCACAGGTTCTTGGGAGAAGAGGGTGTCGAGAAAGCTTTTCAATATGTAGCTTGAACCATCATGGCAAACGACCTGGAGGTCATTCGCTTGTGGTACTAGTTGAGCGACCACCTGCGGGTTTTGAATTTGGAAGATTTCTCCGGAAAAAACCTGGAGGCTTTCCCCATCCTGGAGGGAAAGGTACTGAGGTGATGAGTTTGAGTCTTGTTTGAAGCGGATTTCTAGGCTCATGAAATTAGTCGAGTCGGAATTGGCGAATGCGATTTGCGCGAACTACCTTTCATACGGCTCTATCTCACCTGAAATGTACTGTTAGACAGCTATTTCACATAATTGAAATAGGAGATGAACGGATGCGCCTAGTGGGCCTTGGGGAATTACCTCAATCCGGGTCTTCCAATTGAGAGAGATTCAGGTTTGGCTAGCCCCTATTTGGGCTGCCTTTTGCGAAGCCCCTTAGGCAGATACCTGTGATTCTGCTTTAGAGCGAATTGTACCGTTTTCGGGGACTGGAGCGTCGAGCGATTGGAGGTCAATCTCCATTTTGAATCGCTTCACTGTTTCACCCAGTGAAAACTCGCCTTTTCGGTGCAGGACTTTTCGAACGGTGATGCCATTTGAATCAATATCGACGGCAGTGGCGCCGGGCCAAGGAAGGAAAGCTCCTGTATTAATGACAGTGGTTCCGCCAACAACTGAAATGTCAGGCTTGTGGGTGTGGCCGATTATCAGGAACTCGGGCGATATCCCAAATTGAGTCATTAGATCGACTGCCTTTTTCGGAGCGTTTTTCCAGCATTCTAGAATTTTTAGTGGCCTATTGGGGGGCCAGGCTTGGCGAGCGAAAATCTCGATCTTCCCCCAGACAGAGGGGTCGTAGTCCTTAAGGATGGCGTGCTCTCTGATTGAAGCTTCCTTGAAGACCTGAAGGTAGTCATAGAAGGGAGTGGGTCCATCTGCATGGTACTTTCCCAAACCTTGTTCGACCAACTTTTTGAGCATTCTGGCGTTTGCGCTCCAGGGAGCAATTGCGTCAAATATGGCATCACCGTGGGTGATGATGATGGACCCATTGTCGATCGCGCAATAATGGGCATTGGAGACTTCCGGATCGTGGTTTCCTGTGAGGAATAGGGCCCTCGAGTTAAAGCTTTCGATTTTATCCTTTAAACGCCCGATGGGAGGTAGCGGGTGATTAAGGTGAGCGGGTGAATCCTCGAACTTCTGTTCTACCGTGTCGCCGTTAAAAATCACAGTGTCTGCCCCGCAAACGAGGCTTTCCAGCGCGTCTAACTCTTTGACGCGGCTGGCCTTGTGTCCCCAGTGGAGGTCTGAAAGAATTCTAATCACTTAAATTGGCGCGGTGTGGATTTCCTAAATTTAGAGAGATTATCTCCCTATTTGGAGAAATCGCAATTCGAGTTTGAATAATAGATCGGAGGAAGTCCTTGCATCTAAAGAATATGGGAGAATTACCGATGTCTAACGGATGGCTACGGCACAAGAAATCCAAATGATGATCAGAGCGGCCTCATGTTCAGGAGGTCTGAGTCGTGACGCCATTCACAGTATCGGTTCATTGGCTTCAAGGTCGGCTCGGCCGAAAAGGTGCTTGGAAGATCTCCTCGAAGAGCTGGATCCCAAGGACCAAGGCGGGCTGGAGAAGTTGCGCCGGATCAAGAGCGCTGCTGAGGGAAATTCCTATTTGGACTAGAGCTACCTCCGTTTCTAGGGTGGGGTCTATAAGGTTTTCAGGAATACCTTTGAATTGCGGTTTTGAGCCTCGTAGCTGACTCTCCGACTTTTCGGTAGTGTATCGGAACCTGTTTCGGTGAATCCATCAACGGTTTCGAAAAAGCCAACGCTTTGAGTTGTGAGGGCCAAAACGCGCTCGACCCCGAGTTCTTTAAGCTTGAGGCAGGCGAAGCTTGTAAGTTTTGAGCCTACGCCTTGCCGCTGGTGTAATGGGTGAACGAACAGTGTGTTTATTTCCGCGGTGGTAGAATCCTCCTCAAATCGAGTTATGAGGACACATCCGACTAAGTTGCCATCGATCTCGTAAACATAGAAGTTGTTTATGTCCTTTTCGATCGACTCGATGGAACGGCGAGTGAGCTCTTCCTTTTCCACAGAGCTGCTTGTTAAGTTGAAAATTCTGGGAACGTCGGATCGAGTCGCTTGCCTGATCTGCTGATACTCATTTCCGTATACCAGCGTTCCAACGCCTTCATTGGAAAAGACCTCACGGATGAGTCCATCGTGAATATTGCCATTCAAAATGTGGATACGAGCAATGCCCCCTTTGACGCCGGCAAGTGCGTGTTCCGCTTTGCTAAGAAAGGGTTCCTTGATAGAGTTGCTGCTTAGATTCGCTTTGAGTCTGTCTACGGAAAGTTGGCGAGCGAACCCGCCTTCTATTTCAAGACCGTCTCTTTCGGTTATGAAAATCGTTTTTGTCGCTTTCAGTGCGAAAGCAACCTCGATGGCTAGAAGGTCGCTGTTAATCCGAAAAGTATGTCCGTTCCGATCGAAACCGATCGGCTGAATAATGGGTATGATGCTTTTTGATATCAGGTGGGTGAGGAATTCCGCATCAATGCGGTCAACCTTTCCACTCCTTTGAAAGTCGACCCCTTTGATGATTCCCTTAGGCGTGGATCGTACGGAATTGGTGATGGCGCATTTCAAGCCTGACTGAGTGAGGGCTTCCAGTATCTGGTGGGACGCTCGCGACGATGCTCGAATTGCAAGATCCAATGTAGGCTCGTCCGTTACGCCGGATCCATCTGCATTGGTGATTGCTATACCGCGACTTGAAGACAATTCGGACAGCTGCTTACTTATGCCATGGGCGATGACGACATTGATTTGCAAGCTTCGAAGAACGGCTATGTCCAGAAGGAGGTTGGGTAGATTGTCATTATCGATAATCGCGCCGTCTAAGGAAATCACAAAAGTTTGTCCCAAAAATCTTGGGACATAGTTGAGTATGCCGCGCAGATCGGTCGGATTGATATTGGATATTCCTTGTTCCATGTTGTGCTGATCGCTATCAGTTAACGACGTATTTGCGCCGATCGTGACCCTTTAGATATCATTGGTTATGAGAGTGAAATCAATAATGACAATGCCTAAGAAAGAATGGGCCAATGGCGTCACTTTTAAGATTAGGGAGAATGGGATGGGGATACCCTTTCACAGTTGCTCTACCTGCCAATGATAGGTTTTTTCTGCAGTGTAAAGTTGAACGGCTATTTTGTCGATAGCGATCGGTTGTGTATCTATCGAAAGATGGAGTGTCTTCAGGGCCCCCTCGGAGCTCAATTGCGCTAGACTCGCTTCATGTTCGACCCGCATTTCCGCGAGGAGAATAAGGTCTCCCTCCTTGTAAAGCGCCGTAAGGCGAAAGAGCGGGCTATCGGCAAATGCTTCTGGCATTTCCAATGCGATGGTAAGGGGTTCGGCTGTTCTGAAAGCTAAGTCGGAATTCAGAGCTGAAGCCCTGGGAATTAGAATCGGCTTTCTCGGAAGGTAGTAAACGATCTGGGAGGGTAGTTCGTTTTCCAAGGGCTCTTCCCGGACTTTGGGGATTATTGTGGCGCTGTCCGAAATTGATATGGGAGGAATTTGGGTTACGGCCAGGCTATACCAGTCGTAAAGGTTCTTTTCTGCGGCTTGTATGACCCTTTCCTGCATCGCTCTGCTAGGCTCGTACGGTTTTTCCGTTTTGCGGAATGTGAACTGGAACCAAGTGTAAAAGACCATGAACGAAAGAATCGAAACCGCAATCGGCCACATCGGCCACGGCTTGCGATCGATGGGTGATCTTTTAGAGTCTGGCGTTTGGCTCTCGTCATTCATTAGAGGGCTAGCCAAACCTAATTGAGCCTGAGATAAAGCACGATCGTTTGAAATAGCGGTCATTTTTCATTGCGCGTCGAAATACGCGGGGTCATTTGGTAGGGTTTGAGAGATGCAATATTGGAGCAAAACCTACATTCCCACGCTTAAAGAAAGTCCTGCCGAAGCGGAGATCGAGTCGCATAAGCTGCTGCTACGTGCGGGCTTGGTCCGCAAAATTGGAGGAGGCCTCTACGCTTTTCTTCCACTCGGCAAGCGGGTCTTGGATAAGGTTTCACAGATATGCCGCGAAGAAATGAACGCTGCGGGCGCGATCGAGCTCCTAATGCCAGCGGTGCTTCCGGCAGAGCAATGGAAAGCGGGGCCCCGCTGGAATGCGGTTCGCGAGGTGATGTACTCGGTCAGCAGCGCCGGAGCTGATGCGAAGATCTCTGAGGACCCGCAATACGTCTTGGGCCCGACGCACGAAGAAGTGATTACTCCATTAATCGGATCGGAAATTTCAAGTTATCGAGATTTAGGGAAAACATTCTACCAAATTCAGACTAAGTACCGAAATGAAATTCGCCCTCGCTACGGGTTGATGCGAGCTCGTGAATTCATTATGAAGGACGGGTACAGTTTCGACGAGAGCGATGAAAAGGCAGAGGAAACCTATCATCAAATGGCGGCAGCCTACGAAAAGTTCTTTGCTCGATGCGGACTGACATTCATCTCAGTGGAAGCCGATACAGGAATCATGGGAGGAGCATTTTCCCACGAGTTTATGGTGCCGGCTGAAGTGGGAGATGATGACGTCGTTTATTGTGAGGAAAGTGGATACGCTGCCAATGTAGAGAAAGCGACGAGTGGGATTGTGCCGGACGGTCATTCAGTTGAAGCGCCTGAAGGGGAAGTAGTGGAATTCGAAACTCCTGGTGCGACTACAATAAACGCTCTCTCCAAGGAGCCTTACAACGTTGCCGCAGAAAAGCAGTTCAAAACGCTGCTCTATGTGGGTGACGACAAATTGTTCGCGATTGTAATTCGTGGTTGTGACGACTTGCAGGCATCTAAGCTTGGGAGCTTGGGGTATGAGCTTGTCCGGCCAGCAACCCCAGATGAAATTGAATCAGTCATGGGCGCGAAACCGGGAAGTCTTGGAGTGGTAAGGGGGACGATCGGGCAACGCGATCAGTTGGATGGAGTGTTCGCTGACAGCGCGATCCGTCTTATTGGCAACGGAGTGACGGGAGCGAACAAGGATGGATTTCACTTGAAGAACGTAAACGTTGAGAGGGATCTGGATATCGATACCTTCGGTGACTTTCGCCAGGTGAAACCCGGCGAGCCCTGTCCCAAGTCGGGGAAGCCACTTAAAATCGCTCGGGCTATTGAGGTAGGGCACATTTTTAAGCTGGGTACCAAATTTAGCGAAAGCGAATCTTGGGGGGCGAAATTCCATGATTCAGAAAAACAAACAAAGCCAGCCGTTATGGGGTGCTATGGTATTGGTGTTTCCAGGACGGTTCAGGCGGTAATCGAGCAGTCTCGCGACAAATCGGGTATCGTATGGCCTTGGAGTGTGGCCCCTTATCAGGTTGTTATCACGGTTCTTGACCCAGCAATGGAAGAGGCTGCAAGCTTGGCGGAGAAGATTGGTAGTGCGGCCGAATCGGAAGGAGCGGATGTTCTGGTGGACGATCGGGACGAGCGTCCGGGAGTTAAATTTAAGGACGCCGATTTAATTGGGATTCCGTTGAGGATCACGATCGGTGGGCGAGGATTGAAAGAAGGCATTGTCGAAGTGAAATGGAGAAGTGAAGATGGTGTCGAGAAAGTTGCGATTGATGAAGTCGTAGAAGTAGTTGCTTCATCTGTACGTGATAAAAATTCTTCGTAAAGATGGTGTCTCTCATTGGTGGTGGCGGTTCGTTCGCTCCTGAAACTAGCGTTGACAGTACGACGGAACTGTCGGGCGTTTGGAATGTAATCGTTCTAAATGATCCGGTAAACTTGATGTCCTACGTGACGATGGTGTTCAAAAAGGTGCTTGGAATGTCCCATGGTGATGCCGAAGTGCATATGATGGAAGTGCACGAGCTTGGCCGTTCAGTCGTCTGGACAGGGGAGCGGGAAAAGGCGGAAACCTATCTGTATCAATTGCAAGAATGGCATTTAACCGTGATCCTGGAGAAGAATGAGTCGTCAGCTTGAATTTAGACTAGATGCCGATGCGATTCGCCCGCTTGTTGAGCATGTGCGAGGTTTATTGCTTGAACTGGGTGAGGAACTGGCAACGCCTAATGGAGCTCCGGGAGATGACGAAATAATGTCGGACTTTTGGTCGAGGGACCTTCTCAATTCTCAAAGAAAGGACATTGCAGCCATAGCAGAACTTTTTGACGACGATTTCATGGAAACCGGTAGCGCTACTGTCGATGAAGAAGACGTTGATTTAGTTTTAAGAGGATGCGCTGCAATTCGTTTAAAGCTGAGGGAGTCGACCCTAGCGAGTATAGATGACGAGTTGCTTGAGAGTGGTGAATTGAAACTGTCCGATCTATCCAATGAACAGGAAAGTGGATACGGAGCCTATGTTTTGTTCGCGAGTCTGCAAGAGTTGATAATTTCTCAAATGGACCCATGAAGGATGAGTCCGAGACATCGAGCGAGAGAAAGGTCTGCCTAGTTTGCGGGGCTGCTCCAAGGCCGGAATATCTCCATTGTTCCGCAGGGTGTGCACTGGCTGCGAAGATCCCAAAGGGGAAAGATGCTCTTCCTGCCTCATGGCAGCTTTCGGTTTTGCTGGTATCCTGCTTTGCGCTCTTCAATCAGGCTCTGCTGTTGGTTGCCGGTTTCGTTCAGTCCAATCGAGAAACGATTGGGGCTGGAGATGGATTTATGACGGCCTCTCTGGTGGTGGGCATCGTGTGGCTGTTATTTGCGTTGACGGCTTGGGCGACGCATTCCCCGAAACGCTTCTGGGACTTTGTGGTGGGAATGGCTGGCATTTTAGTTTTGGTGAATCCCTTGCCGGAATGGGAAATAGCGGGTGGCTATACGTCGCGGTTGGCTATTGTTAACTTATTGATTTCCATACGCTTGTATCGGGGGGTGTTTTACCTATGGGCAGCGTCAAAAAAGAAGGAAAAGTAAAGATTTCCGGGCATTCCTATTGACCACGGATGTGGGTTGTCTAGATTCTCGATCTTCACGCGTCCGGCCGTGTTCGAGGCGTTGATCAACTGCTCTTTGCCTACCTTAATTTGACGGGAGACGTGATGGATGAAGGATGCTCAGCCGTAAACCGGACCGCAGAATTTGTTCTGATGTCGCCCACTTGGACTTACCAAGGACAGAGAGCCTTTTGGCGTACGGCACTGTGGTGGGGCGCGTGAATTTTTCTTCTTCCTAAACTATTCAGAGGAAGAATGGTGCTTATCCGGCATTTTTAACGTTTGCCACTGCATAGGAAACGCACGTACTAGTGGGTGATATGGACCCGAAGATCTATTACTTCCTACACGTTTTTTCAATTATCCTTCTGACGGGATTTACTTTTGCGATCGCAGCGAACCCTCAGAAGCACAAGAAGAAGGTTATGGCGATTGTCACCGGGATCCTCGCCCTGATCGCCTTCGTCGGAGGTTTTGGCTTGATGGCTAAGCTGCACAATAACAATTTCGGGCAAGGTTGGGTCATTGTGAAGATATTGGCTTGGCTATTTGTCTCGGGTCTGGGTGGAATGGCGTACAAGAAGTCGAAGTCGTTTATTCAAGCAGGTCTGGTAATCGCGGTTGGAATTGCGGTGTTCATGGTATACTTCCGACCTTTCTGATGTCAGGCGGGGATTCAGGCCCTTCGCTTTGCGGCGTTTGGATTAGTCCTGAAGGACAGACTCATCTTGCTTGGGATGACGGAGAGGGAGCTCGAAAAACGGAAATTGTCGGATTCTCACCCTTCGTGTGGGCGATGGATAGCGCCCTCGGCGATCTTGTGGTCGGGGCGTCCGTTACTTCGTTGTCCGGAAGCGCGGCCTATAACCATCTGGTAGCGTTCGAGGATATCGAGGATTACCGCGAATTTGTAAAAGAGAAGAGGCGAACAGGTTCCATAGACTGGATACGTCAATTGGAGCAGCAGTATTTGCTCTCCCATCAGACGCGGCTTTTTGAAGAAATGCCGTTTTTGGAATTGCGGCGAATGCAACTGGATATCGAGACTGCTTGCTCAGAAAAGGGAGGTTTCAGTGATCCGAAACGAAAAGAGGATCGAGTACTTGCGATTGGAGTTCAATGTGGGAATAAGCTCGAAACGCTCGTTCTTGCAGAGAGAACGGACGAGGCGGAACGGTATTTGTTGGGCCAGTTAAACGAACGGTTTCAGGATTGGGATCCGGATGTGGTCGAGGGGCATAACATATTCAAATTCGATTTTGAGTATCTGAGACGTAGATGTCAGATATTGAAGGTCCCTATGCAATGGGGTCGTTTTGGGCAAAAGGCGGCTTTTAGAAACAGTAGATTAAGGGTGGCGGAACGGTGGATTGACTACCCGCGCTGCGACCTTCCCGGTCGTGCGGTTGTGGATACGTTTATCCTGATTCAAATACATGATATCACAACGAGAGAATTGATGTCGTACGGATTGAAAGACGTAGCCCGATATATGGGAGTAACTCCAGACGATGGAGGAGATCGAGTCTATATCGACGGTTCAGATATTCAGTACATGTTTGACGACGATCGTGATCGTTTCCTAGGCTATCTGCGGGACGATCTCAGAGAGACCAAAGGGATTTCAGACCGCTTGCTCCCGACTTACTTTGAGCAAACGAAAGCATTTCCCACTACCTTGCAGGAGGCTTGCTTAAGGGGTACGGCAAGTAAGGTTGATCTCGTTTTCCAGGAGAAGTATTTCCATTTAAAAGCAGCGTGTCCATTCCCGAGCGAGTCGCATTCATTTGCCGGAGGGTATACGGCGAGCTTCAAGGATGGCGTTTACAAACGAGTACTGCATTTCGATGTCGCCTCTCTTTATCCTAGTTTGCTGCTTTTAATTGGGCGCAATCCCGAGCCGGACACCGAGGGGGTCTTTATTCCCATGTTAAGACAGTTGCGTGAGTATCGAATGAAATTTAAAAAGCTGGCTCAGGAATCGAAGGATTCGGCATTGGTATCGGAATACAATGCGCGTCAGACTAGTTTCAAAATTCTCATAAACTCGTTCTATGGCTATTTGGGCTTTGCAGGAGCTCGGTTTGGCGATGCGAACCTTGCTGCTGAAGTGACGGCAAAAGGTCGGGAAATCCTCCAGTCTCTGATAAGCTTTTTTGAAGGATTAGGGTGCTCTCCTCTTGAGGCGGATACAGATGGTATTTATGTCGAGGCGAATGAGCACTTTGAGAATCCGGAAAGGCTGCTTCGCCAGGCGCAAGAAATTTTGCCCGAAGGAATAGAGCTGGAGTATGACGGTCGCTATGAGACGATGTTTTGCTACAAGGCGAAGAATTACGCGCTCTACGATGGTACCAAAGTTATCATCCGTGGCTCAGCAATGAGATCTCGAGGGCTGGAGCCTTTCTTAAGATCACTCACCCAAAAGCTGATTCGTTTTTTATTAGGCGCTTCTGAGGAAGATCCAGTAAAGCTCACTCTAGAGATAGAGGCCGCAATCGAAAAGGGTGATTTTCCAGTCAAGAGTCTAGCGAAATCCGAGATTTTGAGCCAGAATCCGGAAGCGTACAGAAAGAAGATCGATTCCGGAGGGAAGCCTAGACGCGCTTCAGCAGAGGTAGCGTTGAAATTGGGAGAGAGTGCCCGGATGGGTGACCGCATATCCTACTATATTTCTCCTAAAGAAAAGGGTCAAACTGCAGATTGGCAACGGGCTAATCCTGTGGAGTTTTTCGATGCAGAAACAGCTCCGTATGACCCGAAGTACTACATTAAAAAGCTGAATGACTGGAGGAAACGCTACGCCCCTTTCCATCCGGACTTGGTGAAGAACACGGATCAGAAAGAGCTGTTTGAATAGGAAATGGAAGTTAGCCGCGTTTTTGAACAAAAAGGAGGTGAGGAGATTTGGGATTTCCTGAGGGGTTGGATACGAATTCCGTTTTATATGAGCTGTCGTCGATTGATTGTGCCCAATTCAATATCCCGTCAGCCTCTGGAGTGCCACCTTGATGTCCAGGATAGATTAAGATACTAATGATTCCATTGGGTTGAAGAAGCGTAAGGGACTGGTCTAAGGCTGAAACGGTTGTGTCAGTTCTCGTGACGATCGACTTGTCTCCTTCGGGCAGGTAACCGAGGTTGAAGACGATTGCCTTAGCCTTGATGTTTGAGGGTAGTTGGCTCGCCATTCGAGAATGGCAGGTGTTTAGAAATGTAGTTCGATCTTCGATACCTTCGTTGTCGACTTTGTTTCTAGCGATATCGATGGCACACTCTTGTATGTCGAATGCGTATACCGTCCCAGTCGGTCCAACTGCTCGAGCCAGCCAGAGGGTGTCGTGGCCGTTCCCTGTTGTCGCGTCGATGGCAATGTCACCCGGCTTAAGGTGCCGCAATACGCGATCACGGGCGATCTCTACCGCGATCCAGCGTTTTGAGTGAGGAATTGGCTCTTTTTTGAATCGAGCTGGCAAGATTTCATTGGGAAGTAGCTTCCCTTCCCAGATGAATCTGTATAGTCCGTCAGCGAGGATGGGAATTTGAGTGGCGCCCTTGCTGCCGAATCCGTTGAAGGAAAAAAGATTATGTTGTTCTGGGTGTGGTCCAACCGCAGGTATGGCCCCCGGAATAGTGGGTCGTACGCCAGCTGAAATTTCCAACCAACTCCATTGGTCGCCGAGGCGCTTTTTTAGGAAGGATTCGATTTCAGCTGTTCCGTTCGTATCAGGTTCGTCACTTCTGTTCTCCCAGTTGTATGTGGCTCCAACGATCGCTGACCCATCTTGCCTGGGAATGAGGAATTTCCCTTGAATGATAATGGTATCCGATAGCTGAACACTGGTCTTAATACGCCCGATCACTCCCTTGGCGGGCCGGTAAGGAACGAAATTGAACCATGGATTATCTGTAGCGAGATGGCCTTCCGCAAATACTGCGATGGGAGCATTGTAACCTCTCCAGGTCACGCGATCATTACGGAACTCGATGTCCTGGTATTCAAAGTCAGTGTTTTCGAGGGCTTCACTTTGTTTGAGTTCCTCGTGTATGTCTCCAATTAGTTCGGTAATCTTAACTATCCCACCCCCTATTATGGTAAATCCAGAAAGCTCTTTATTGCTCCAACCATCCGGAGTATCTTCCCTAGTGAGGGGTGAGATCCATTTTTGGTACGCGACTATGTTTTTCTTCGCATCCCACAGTTTTGGCTCCTTTTCGTCGGAAAAGATCCGGGCGATCCTTCGTTCGGTGTAATATGGGCGACCGAACTTCGATTGGAGTCGGAGGTAGAAGTTTCGAGCGTAGGGAATCTGGCTTTCTGCATCCCAAACTAGGTTTAGCCGTTTGCCGCCGATCGGATTGATGAGCCCTGCAGCCACATGGGAGCATCGGGATTTTGCGGGGTTGCCAATTAGCAGCGGTCGTTTCCCTTTCTCGGTAAAGGTCCATGCGAGAACAGATCCTGCCAGCCCCCCTCCAAATATGAGGCAATCGTATTCTCCTGTATTGGTGACCATAAAGGTTTTCTTCGTTTAATAAATCGCCTAGACTATCTTTCCAGGTGATATAAAGAAACAAGCCTTTCTCGAAAAGTTGGCGTAATCCCATGGCAAGCAATCGTAATCACGCAAAACCAAATTTATACCTAGTCGGATTTATGGGGACAGGCAAGAGTGCGGTTGGAAGATCGGTTGCGGAGCGACTAAAGTACCAGTTCCTTGATAGCGATCGCGCAATCGAAGAACAGGAGGGGCGGGAAATCAGAGAGATTTTCGATACCGAGGGTGAGGCCTTTTTTCGTAGATTGGAGAAATCCTTCATTGAGAGCGGCCACCCTAAAGAGTCGTGTGTCGTGTCTTGCGGTGGCGGACTTATCGCCCAGCCAGGAATGCTGAAGAAAATTCGTAGGTTGGGTCCGGTGGTTTGCTTGTTAGCGTCGCCTGAGACGGTATACGAGCGAATAAAGGGAAATAAGAAGCGTCCTTTGCTGAATGTTGAGGATCCGATGTCCAGAATTCGTGAACTACTGAGTAAACGGGAGCCGATTTACAAAAAAGCGGGTACTGAAGTTCTGACGGATGGACGCACTATTTCTGATATTGCTTCCCACGTTATCCGTATTTATCGAAGCGAAGCTCGATTCTGGTCAACAGAGTCATGATAGGAGGAGCTGAGAAAGAAGATCTCAGGCGAGAACTTGAGGAACTTGGCTTTGATGAAGTGCGCTTTACTGATCTGAGCCCGATTGCCCCTAATCGGCTCAAGGAGTGGATTGAGCTTGGATACCACGCAGATATGAAGTGGCTGCAAAACTCGATCGAGAAACGCCTCGACCCGCAGTTGGTGCTACAAGATGCGTGTTCTGTGATTATGCTTGGGGTTAATTACTTGCCGAGTGAGCTACAAGCACGGAGTCAAAAGCGTTGGGGCAAATATTGTTTGTATGATGATTATCACGACACTGTCTTGAAGGGGTTGAAAAAAGTGGGAGCATTGCTGGAGGAACGCCATGAGCTTCGTTCAAGTGAGTATCGCTACTATGTAGATACCGGTCCTGTGATGGAAAGGGGCTGGGCAGCAGCTTCCGGTATGGGCTGGCAAGGGAAGAATGGGATGCTGATCTCCAAAACTCATGGAAATTGGCTTCTGCTGGCTACATTGATCACCAAGCTTGAAATAGAGCCAGATCAGCCTCTGAAGAAACGACTCAGTGACTCTACTTACGATATCGAGATGGGGCTGCTGTGTGGGAAATGCCGGCGCTGTATCGACTCCTGTCCTACCGATGCGATTGTAGAGCCGGGATTGCTGGACGCCAATAGATGCATTTCCTATCAAACGATCGAGAACAAGGGCGTTATTCCTAGAGAAATTCGTCCAGGAATAGGGAGCCGAGTATTTGGGTGCGACATTTGTCTCGATGCCTGCCCCTGGAATCGATTTGCGAAGTCCGGGAAACAATTCTTGTTGAGCAGTCGCTACGATATCGGGGAACTGGGATTACTGGACATTCTTAATATGGATAGGGAAATGTTTCGTACAGTTTTTAGAAAGACTCCAATTAAGAGACTGAAATTGAGAGGACTTCTGAGGAATGCGTGTATTGTCGCGGGGAATTTGCGCGAGACGAAGGAATGGGGCGAAGTAGATGATCCAGACTGGCTAAATCGAGTGAAGATGGCATTGCGGTCGCTCGCTCAATGTGAGGAGGTTATGGTCAGGCCGCATGCCGTGTGGGCTTTATATCGCCTTTTTGGCGAGCGAGCTAGCAAGATTCTAGATGAGTCGCGGCGATCAGAATACGATGAAGCGACACTGGAGGAATATTCGTGGTGGAAAGAGAAGCGAGCTTTAACCAGCTGATGAAGGTTCAATCAAGTGACCGTTTAGGCTCTGCGCCCGTTATCCGTAAAAAGCCTGATTCAAAGCTTCTGTAAATTGCCGCGGGGCCTTGATTGGTTGTCCTGACTTATTTGTGAAAGCGTGAACGCTGTAGCCAGTTGCGATCAGTTCCTCGTTTTTATATAGTTCGTAGTCTAGGCGGATTTTGGCGAACGCCTTTTCTTTCATAGTCGTCTTTATGGTAATGGTATCGTCATACGTGGCGGGACGCCGATACTTCATTTGGATTTCGACTACTGGGAGAAAAAAACCGGACTGTTCAATCGACGAATAGGAAACGCCATTTTCTTTCAAAAGATTTGTTCTTCCAAGCTCGAGCCAGGGGAGGTAACTCGCGTGGTAGACAATTCCCATCATGTCGGTTTCCGAGTAGCGAACTTCAATCGTGGATACACTGGTGATCATTGGATAGGGGTTTTGGCTCCGCGCGTATTAGAGAATTTGGGAATTGGCACTACGCATCCAGATCGTTGTAGAGCTTATTGGCAATTTGATTCCAGTTGAATCGTTGGGACCAAGTCCTTCCGTGACTTCCCATTTCTTCGCGAAGAGCTGGATCTTGAATCAACCGATTGAAGGCGGCTGTCAAAGCACCTTGATCATGTGGTTTCACAAGAATGCCGTTATTCATATGAGACACGGCTTCCGAAACGCCCCCGACGCGATTGGCGACAATAGGAAGGCCGTAAGCAGCGGCTTCCAAGTAGACAAGGCCATACCCTTCGACACTTTTCCGGAAATTTACGCTGGTTAATGCGAAAATGTCGGCCTTTGCGTAGAGCTCTTGCAGCTTCTCATCAGAGATGTTTCCAAAAAACTTAACTCGGAATCCCGCCTCGCTTGCTTTGCGCTTCAGCTCATCACGATATCCAAACTTGCCCCCCGAACCGACGATCCAGAATTCGATTGTCCGACGTGTCGATTCAGGTAGCGCAGAGAGCGCATCGATTGTATCGGCTTGTCCTTTTCGGGGATGGAGACGTCCCACTGTTAGTATGATGAGAGAGCTGGTGACTTTGCATTCCTTGGTTTTTGGGATGCCAAAGTCGGACTTGAGGGCTCCCGGGATGACAAGTGTTTTGGGTTTCGATTCGGGAAAGTATCGCTCAAGGAGGGATCTTGAATATTTGGACAATACATGAATGCGGTCGCACCTCTGTATGATTTTGTTTATCAATGCCTTAGTGAAGGGCTTCCCTGCAAATCGGATGATTTCCGAACCATGAAAGGTGAGTACGAGTCGGTGGGGCTTTAAGGATCTGAAAAACTGGATGTAGCGCGTCGCTAGAATGGGTCCTGGATCGGTCAAGTGGACGATCGACTTTCTAATTGTGTCACGGTTTCTTTGCCATTCTCGGGCAAGCTTCAGCTGGCAGAGCACGTCTTGCGATCCTTTCAAATCAAGTTCTCGTACGAGGAACGGGAAGTTTTGGTCTCTGATTGATTCAGACTTCGGGGCCCAGACTTCAATATCGTGTCCGTTGCTGGCAGCCCCTCGCGCAATTTCTTCCGTGTAGGTGGCGATTCCACCTCTTTTTGGAAAAAACTCGTGTGAAATGACAAGAATGGGGGGATTGGAAGCGATACTCATACGCCATTGAAGGAGGATTGGAACATCCGGTTAGGAAGGAATTGAAGGGATAAACGGTTCACAAGACCTAAATAGAACAGTCTAGCGAGTAGACCCTACCCTAGGTGGACTGCGTCCTTGTGCCGAATGAACGCGATACCCCAATGCTAGGTGTGGCTGGGCCAAATTCTATTTCAAAGAGCCATGTTTAGGATTTACAAACCTGTCACACAGACCTTTGCTATCCGTAACGATGTCAGACCAGACAATTACTAAGGCAAAAATCGCAGGATCGCCAACTTCCGGGAGTGAAGCGTTGCTGAGGGAGACTTTAAAACGGTGCTCTTCGGCTACGTTGGAGGCCGCTTTGAAGTACCGAACGACGAAAGACAGTGCCCTTGTACCTGTGATCGTTTTGGGGATCGTGGAGCGATTTCTTGATCCTGAAGTAGTGGGCAAGCTCAGAAGCGGCGACGATTCAATCCAATTCATGGAAGATTTGGGGATGGACTCGCTGACCATGATAGAAGCCATCATGATGGTGGAAGAGTCGCTTGGTGTATCGATCAAAAATGACGAGCTGATGAACCTGAGATCGATTGGTGATTTGAAATCGTTCATCGAGGAGAAGTTAACGGGAATTTCAAAGGGAGACACGAGCGAGTTCTATTCGATCGAGCAGGTGGCGGCAGTGATGCCCCAGCAAGAGCCCTTTTTGTTTTTGGAGCAGGTAAACTTGTCAGATCGAGAGGCGGTTGGACGGTATACAATTTCGGGTCGAGAACACTTTCTTGAGGGTCACTTCAAAGGGAATCCCGTATTTCCTGCTTCCATAATGCTAGAGTCTTTAGGACAGCTAGCCGTCTTTTCGTTATTAAAGAAGGCTCCAGAAGAAATTCAGTCTGCCATTGATTCTACAGAAGTTTACTTTACCGGAGCGGACGGCGTCCGTTGCCATCGGGTTTGCAAACCGGGTGACATACTCGATCTAAGCGTCAAAGTGAAACGGGCAAGAACTCCCTTGGCGGTGTTTTCGGGGCAAATTACGGTAAATGGGGAAAAAGCGGTTGTCGCAGAGGAAATTACTTTGGCGTTCAAGCCTTTGGAGCTAACGGCAAACGGCTCGGGCAATGGAGCGACCCCGTCATCAGAATTGAACGGCAACGCTCACTCAAGTAACGGTACCCATTAAAGGTTAGCCCAAGGTTCCAAGGGACTTTTGCCCCGACCCGGTTTTTTTGAACACCGGACTGGTTGTCTCGTACGAGAGGGCTTTGTTTAAAGTCTGGACTTCATTGTCGCTTGGGCCTGTTTTATTTTTGATCTGAAGATGAAGTGAGGCTACTTACGGATGGAACTAAAGCGAGTATTCATAACAGGGGTTGGGGTAATCAGTGGCATCGGCAATGACGTTGGGAGTGTCTCTGAAAACCTTAGAACGCTTAAGCATGGATTTAGCTCCTTTCCTGTGTATCCCCCTTTTGAAGACGATCCGCGGAACGCGGTGAAACTGGTTTCGGCTCCAAAAGGATTTGAAGTTGATTCGTTAGACTTTGAAGATTGGACCTATCCCGATCGATATAAGATCCGGAGAGAAGAATTACGTGGTCTCGCACCGCATGGTGTCTACGTCTATTGCGCAATGAAGCAGGCCATTGAAGATGCGTCTCTTTCTGATTTAGACGTATCAAATAGCGAAACTGGGATTTATACCGCATCGGCGGGTTCGACGCGGATGGTTTACAACAACATGAAGCGTATGAGGGAAGTGGGTCCCATGCGCTGTTCTCCCACTGGAATCGTTTCTTCCATCTCCGGGACCTTGAGTTTCAACCTGGTTGCCTGCTTTAAGATTATGGGCAATTCGTGTGGGTTTTCATCTGCCTGCGCCTCTTCCGGGCACGCTCTGGGATACGCCTTTGATGACATCGCTTCTGGAAGGCAAAATCGAATGTTTGTTGCTGCGGGTGAGGACGTAAACTACGAAAGTGTCGTGCCTTTTGCCGGTATGAGGGCGTTGTCTTTAGAGAGTGAACCCGAGAGGGCGTCCTGTCCGTTTGACCAAAAGCGAAATGGCTTTGTTAGCGCTGGAGGCGGAGCGGTCCTTGTTCTTGAAAGTGAAGATGAAGTTGGGCGTAGGGGCGTCAAGCCTTACGCAGAGTTGCTCGGATGGGGACAGGCAAGCGATGGCCACAATGTCGCAATCTCGCATCCTGAAGGGGTAGGCTTGGTTAGAGCGATTGAGAATGCTTTCCGAACGGCCGGGATCACCGCAAGTGAGATTGACTATGTGAATGCCCACGCAACCTCCACGCTTATTGGGGACGCTAGCGAAGGGAAAGCTTTGGATGCCATATTTTCGTCCAAGCGCTTAAGCCCAAAAATTAGTAGTACAAAAGCGATTACAGGACATGGGCTCAGTCTTGCCAGTGCCTTGGAAGCAGTTCTCGTCAGTATTGCATTAAAGGAGGGCTTTACTCCGGGTTCCGCCCATATCGAAAATTTGGATCCTAAGTTTGAGGCTTTGAACGTTATTCGTAGGACCGAAACAGGGGCCCCCAATATTGCGCTGAGCAATAGCAGCGGTTTCGGAGGCGCCAACGTGGCGCTAATTTTCAAGAAATCCTGAGGAAATCTGGTTCGTTAGAAGGTGAGTCTCTCCTTGAGTAGGGTGCATCGAGACTTTGAATCTGCTTTGTTTGCCGCCATGGCATAAGCTGCCGGGTCTCCCACGATTACGACTTTTTTCTTTCCGCGTGTTATAGCTGTGTAAATGAGGTTTCGTTGAAGCATCATGAAGTGGGCTTTTAGTAAGGGTATGATAACTACAGGATACTCACTGCCTTGAGACTTATGGATACTCACTGCATAGGCGAGCGATAGATCGATGAGGTCCGGCTTTTCGTAGTCCACTACATTGCCGTCAAAGTCTACCTCGACAATTCCATTAATTCCATCGATGGATCTGATGATTCCGATATCACCGTTGAATATGCTCTTGTCGTAGTTGTTTCGAGTTTGAATGACCTTGTCACCCCTTTTGTACGTTAAAAAACCAAAAGGCATAGACTCGGTTTCGGAATTCAGGGAGGCTTGCAGGAGGGCGTTCAAATTCCCAACTCCCGCTTCTCCTCTATGCATGGGGGCCAGAGTCTGGGCGTCGTTTATGGGATCTAAGCCTAGCGTGCCTCTGACGAAGTGGGTGAATACCTCGAGGATCTTCTCGGCGCACTCCGATTGGTTTGAAGCGGCTAAGAACTGGAAGTCTTTATTTTCCACGAGATCGAGAGCGGATTCTACAGGTGCAGGTATTGAAACCTGCCCTTGGTTGATAGCGTGGGCGTAATGTACGATGCTGCTTCGCTCAGCTTGCCGAAAAACTTGATCTAGGCGAGTCACAGGAATTCGATTTGAACCGATCAGGTCTTTGAGCACGTTTCCCGCTCCGACAGAGGGAAGCTGGTCTATGTCTCCGACAAGAACCAGATGGCTATCCGTTTGAATGGCTTGGAAAAGGCTAGCGGCAAGTCGTGTATCCAACATGGACGCCTCGTCAACGATTACGAAGTCGGCACTGAGTGGTTTCGACTCATTGACTGTAAAAGAACCTTCCGCGGGGTCGAACTTCAATAAACGATGAATGGTTTGTCCGAAAGCTCCCGTGGTTTCGGACAAGCGTTGGGCGGCTCGCCCGGTAGGGGCGGCCAGAAGCACTCGGACTTTCTTAGCTTTGAGGATACTTACAACGGCACGAAGAATCGTTGTTTTTCCGGTTCCAGGTCCACCGGTTAATATTGAGAGTTTGTGAGACAATACCATGGATATGGCTTCCCTTTGGCGTTCTCCAAATTCAAAACCGGCTTTATCTTGCGCCCACTCAACTGCTTTCTCGCATTTGATAGGAGGAAGGCAGCTAGGGTGGCTCTGAATGCGGATAACGGATTGGGCAATTTGTTCCTCAGCTCGATGGTTGAACGGAAGCTGCCAGTAGGTGGGTAAGCCCTCGAGCTCAAATTTAGAAAGTATACGATTGGTAAATACACGTTCCAGTCCTGCTTTGGCTACCGCTTTGTCAATTTCCAATTTCTCGACTGCGGTCTCGATGAGTTTGTTCTCTGGAAATGCGGTATTGCCTTCGTCCTGCAGCTCTTGCATGACAAACTCTATGCCTGCATCCACGCGCTGCGGACTGTCGTTGCCAATCCCCATATTGATAGCGATGCGGTCGCAGGTTTTGAAGCCAATACCTCGAATTTCTCGAGCAAGCTTATATGGGTTTTCCTTGATTTGATCGGCTGCAACAAAACCAAATTCGTTATAGATCTTAAGTATTTGAGACGGCGATACCCCATAAGGAGTGAGGAAAAGGGAAAGGTCCCTGATATGGCTCTGCTCGTCCCAAGCTTCTTTAATTGACCTGGCTCTCTGTTTTCCAATTCCATCCACCTCTTGCAGTCGGGCGGATTCTTCGGAGATAACCTTAAGCGTAGATTCGCCGAATCGGTCGACGATTCTCTCTGCTAGGCCTTTGGATATCCCCTTTACGAGGCCGCTTCCAAGGTACTTGCGAATTCCAAAAATGCTGGCTGGAAGTTCGGATTCAAACCGAGTTGCTTTGAATTGAGGACCATGGGCAGGGTGCCGTGACCAATTTCCCGTAACCTTTAAGGTTTCGCCACATTGCACGCCCGGAAATTTGCCGACGATCGTGACCGAATCCCTTGCGTTTTCAGGTCTAAGATCCGCAATCAAGTAGCCGTCTTCATCATTCGAATACTTGATGCGTTCGAGTACACCCTTGAGGGTTTCATTGGCGGCTGATTGAGGCACAAACTAACTAAAATGACTATCTGCAATTGCTTGCAAGCTCTCGAATACTTTATCGGCTCCTGCATCGATTAACTCTTGACTGGAGTGAGAGCCGGTTGAAACGCAGTAGCTTGTCATTCCGACGCAATGAGCCGATTCAATATCAAAGGGCGAGTCGCCGATCAAAATCGCCTGTTCGGGCTTTGCGTTGAGACGATCGAGGGCAATATTCGATAGTTCGGGTTCAGGTTTTCTGTAATGGGTATCGTGGGCTCCGAGAATTAATGAAAACGAATCGGACAAGCCTAGCGATTCGATTATATTCCTCGTATGCACTCCGCTCTTGTTGGTAAACACCGCAGCTTTAATGCCGTGCTGGGTAACGGCCTGAATCAGATCTCTCGCACCTGGTAGCAGAACGACGCCTTCCAGGTGAATCTCGTCGAACTTTTCTTTCCACAACCTCATGGCCGCTTCCAATTCAGTGTCGGCGAAGAAACTGCGAATGGTTACGGGCATTGAACCTCCAACCGCTCTTTTAACCGCATCATAGGTCGGAACTGGTTTCCCCAGTTTCTCTGCAGCATACTTGTAGCAGCGATAGATGGTCTCGAAATGATCCACAAGGGTACCGTCCATATCAAAGAGAACCGCCTGCAGGTCGTGTAAATTAGTGTTATTTGGCATTCAGATCGTGGTTTGGGAGAATCTGCATTTGCCAGTGACAGTGGCTTGGCAAACCAATTCAATCTTTATTTCCATATCCAGAAGTGTCGCTCTCTTGACATGGGAATATTGAGCTTTCCATGCGGAATTCTGCTGAAAATAGCGGCAGATGGATTTTGAAAAGCCCTTGTTTCCATGTGTTCCTGATTGGATGTGAATAACTTGAGAGTAACTAAGTAAATTCCGCTCTAGTAAGGGGTTTAGTGGCATCGGTGTTGCCTGATTGTGACAAAGCAGCCAATTGAGAATTGTAAAAAGTAGAATCAGAGATGGTCGACGCGGTTTTTCAGGGAGAAATTTGGACTATTTGGAGACAGAAGAATATCAAGATGGAGCAGAGATTGGAGAGTTGAGCCAAATACTTATTTGGAATTTTGTAAGTGTTTGTAAATCAGATACTAGTAATAGATTTAGAGAACCTGTTTCGATATTGAAGAATTGTGCCACTGACTTGTTGATTTGGAATATCTCTCTCCTCTAGGCACTTTGACCTCTAAATTTGAGCCTCAAAAAGCGAGTTAAGGCCGATTTTTTACATATTTAGGTATAATATCGCTTCCATACCTTCGAATTTCTGCTGAATATCCCAGAAATCAGCAATGGGCTGGAGAAATTGTGAAGAAACCTAGCAAAAAGGGATTTGTAGCAGGCATTTACGGGTTATGGACCATGAAAACGGGTCTTGAGAATCGATGAGAATCGCGGTCGTGGGTTCTGGGGCCGTTGGGCTATATTATGGAAGTCGACTCCAAAAGGCGGGTGAAGACATACGCTATCTTTTACGAAGTGACTATGACGCGGTACGGCGAAATGGAATCAGAATTAGAGCTCGTGACAGTCATTTTCAGTTGAACGATGTAAAAGCTTATCGGAACTCAGAGGATATCGGAAAGGTGGACCTAGTGATTGTGGCGGTGAAAGCGGTATCGAACAGGTTCCTGCCAGAACTGCTTCGACCCATTGTCACACCGGAGACGGCGATTCTGAGTCTGCAAAATGGGCTTGGGAATATCGAGTTTCTCAGAAAGTACTTCCCGGACAATCCACTCTTTTGCGGAACCTGCTATATTTGCCTTAATAGAGTTGAGCCAGGTGTTGTGGAAAATTTCCTGTTAGGGTCCATCGTCCTCTCACAAGAGGGTGAGGCGAGTTCAAGTAAGTTGAAGACAATCGGTGAAATGCTGAATCGGGCACGACTAAATTGTCGAATTTCCCCCAAAATTGACCAGATGCGATGGGAAAAGCTGCTCTGGAACGTGCCATTCAATGGATTGTCCATCGTCGCGGGAAAAATCACCACTGATTTGATTCTTGCGGACGAAGGACTCAATCGATTGGCGCGAGGTCTTATGGAAGAATTATTGGGAGCATCTTCCGCCTTGGGTTTGAGCATCGATCCTAAACTTGTTGAGCGACAATTCGAAATTACGAAGTCGATGGGTGAATACAGTCCGTCAAGCTTGTTAGACTTTCTCGCTGGCAGAAGCGTGGAAGTGGAGGCGATTTGGGGAGAGCCCCTACGGCAGGGCTTAAAGGCCGGTCAAGACATGCCAAAGCTGGAGACGCTTTATCGTCTGCTGCGAATTACCTGCCGCGATCAACAATCCTAATCCCCACGGATTCAAACTGTGGCGGCTATCGGTCGATCGTGTTTTAGCAGGGAAACCGTATCTGGAATATCTTTAATGATCTGGCTCGGCATCGGACCGACCCCTAAATAGCGGAGATTAGGTAGAGAAGGGGGCCAATCTTCGCCCAAAAAGGCAGAGTCGAGTACACTTCGAACCATCCCTGCGACGTAGGCCTTCGCTTCAGGCGGCAGCTCCGCAAATGTTCGAGCTTTCGAGATGTCGGAATCCCAGCCAGCATATTCTTGATAGACCGGTTTGAGCGTTCTTCTAAAAGTCTCGTCGCGCGGGACTCTATTGACGCGATTTCCGTTTTCGTCTTGGTAGGCGATGCAGATCTTCAGGTTGCCCTTCCAGTTGGAGTCATGACCCAGAGCGTCTATCTTGTTGATCATGAGGTCATCGTATCCGCCGTATCGCAAGGTGTCCGCTTTTTCCACGGCATCGTACCAACCCACCATTCGTTGACGTCCCGTTGAGGTTCCGAATTCAAGTCGTTTTAGCCGGTCGAATAGTGGGTGGGGCTCGTCTACTTGTGTGATGAAAACGTGGGTACCTACTTTGGTGTCATAAGCTTTTGCCACTCCAAAAACATGTAGCGGTTGAACGGGAATACAGGCGGAGTTAAAGAACTCTGGAGCGTAGGTGTGCGAGGCCGAGACGTTGGGCGAAAACCCTTGCCGCTTGTCGAGCCAGTAAGCCTGACCGTATTCGCCGATGACGTACTTGCCGGACCCCTCGGCTTTTCTGACAATCTCTCGTACGTCTGCAATGTTGCCTTTCAGTGACTGTCCTGCTCCCCAGTAGACATTGATTACTTCATCAAGATTGAGCGTAAAGGGGGCATCCCCCTTGAAGCGGCTGAAATCAAAGTCCCTTTCCTCGAATAAGCCTGCTTCGATCGCATCGGCATTTGCTCGAATCTCGGCTTGAGTGAGTGTATCGAAGAATCCATTCCATGCTTCCTCCGTTACCTGGCAAACATGCTGTATTGTCGAGCAAGCGCGCATTGCCTTTTGGGAAAGCTTTGAATGATAGCGGTTTTTGCCATAGAGAAAGTCGCAGTAGAAAATTTGGAACTGGCTAACTTCATCGACGTAGGATGGTGTAATCCCTCTTCCCGTGCTTCCGCGGGGTTCCTCATTTATTAGATTCACTCGGTACCATTCCCATGCGAGATCGAGTAGTCGATGGGTGAGATCCGAAACCATGGTTCGCTCATCGATGACGAGTCGCTCTGTGACCCGGTAGCCATTCGCGTCAACCGGTTTTAGTTCCCACAAGAACTTGCGAGGATCCGCAACGACTCCTGCTCCGATCGCGAGGAATTTCACCGATTGGTCGACAACCCCTGCGGGAAGCAGATTGAGTTTTAAACCACCGGCAGTGTGTCCCGAATTGGCTCCCCCATTGATTTTGATGACAACGTCCACGGGCGACGCTTCACCTGTGTCGATGCGAAGTTCTTCGATGACTTCTGATATAAGGCGGCCCTTGCCCTCATCGCCCATGCTTATGCCGCAATCCGCTATTAATCTGCTCTTAAATTTTGTGAGTGCCATTGTCGTTTTTAGATTTGGGGGTGCGTAAATCCTGTCATCTCTTCAAGCCGCAAAAGGTGCCGCCGATGGTAGCTCGTTTCCAGCCTTTGCCGAACTAACACCTGAATAGTTGAGACCGGCGCAAGGACCGGTTGAAGTTTAGAGGGATTTCAATCGCTCCGTTTCTGGAGAGCGGCAACTAGCTGCGTTTTGCTACCTCGATCACATCATGCGGAGCGGACTCCTTCATTCCGGCCGAGCTAATCCTAACGAAGCGGGCTTTGTCTCTAAGTTCTTCCAGGTTCTTGGCGCCATTGTAGCCCATCCCTGCCTGGAGCCCTCCCGACATCTCTGCCAAAATATTCAACACAGATCCGCGAACTTCTTTCATTCCCTCGATCCCTTCTGCGGTCAGTTTTCGCGCAGTATCTTTCTTGAGGTGCCCATAGCGTGCAGCTGAGCCTTTTTTCATCGCGCTCAGGCTGCCCATCCCTCGATATTCCTTATAGAGCTTGTTGTTGATCTCGATAATTTCTCCGGGAGCCTCTCGGCTTCCGGCGAGGAGTCCTCCGAGCATTACCGAATCTGCAAGAGTCATGGCTTTAACGATATCGCCTGACTTGGTGATCCCCCCGTCCGCGATTATACGAACGCCTTTCTTTTCTGCACCCTGGGAAGCATTGTAAAGGGCGGAGAGTTGAGGAATGCCAACGCCGGCCACGACTCGCGTCGTGCAAATGGAGCCTGGCCCTTGGCCGACCTTGATCGCATCCGCTCCGCAGTCGGCTAAGTACTCTACGCCGCTACCAGAGGTTACATTGCCGGCGATGATGGTAAGGTCTGGAAATTCGCTTCGCAGCAATTTGACCACTTGCCCGATGCCCGCGCTGTGGCCGTGCGCTGCAGAGACAGCGACTGCATCCACTCTTTCGGTACAGAGATTGGTGACGTGCTCAAGGATGGCATCTTTGTCTAGCGAGCCGTCTTCTTTCCAGACGGTAGAAATCGCGGCGCCTACCAACAGGCGGAAGTCCGAATCGCGGGCGGGCTTTAGAACGCTCTGCTTTTCTGCATTAATCCGCTCGATGTCTGAAATACTGACGAGCCCTTTTAGGTGATGGGCATCGTCGACAACGAGAAGCTTGTTGATGCCAAGGTGTTTGCTGAAAAATTTGTCGGCTACATCGATAGGATTCGGCTTGATATCGTTCTCATGAAGAGTCAGCACCGTCGAGGCGGGATCCATGGCTTCAGCCACTTTTATATGCCCGTACCGAGCTTTGACAACGCGGCTGCCAAGTAGGCCAACGAGCTTACCGTCCTTTTCGGTGACGGGAAACGTGCGAAACTTGTAGCCCTTTTCTTCGATCATTTCGATTACGTCGCCGATGTATTGCTCGGGCTGGACCGTTATAGGATTGGGAAGAAGACCGTTGATGTGGTACTTTACTCTTGTTACCTGAGAGACTTGCTCCCGATACGGCATGTTGTAGTGGATGATTCCCATGCCGCCGCTGGTAGCCATCGCAATTGCCATCCGGTATTCGGTGACCGTGTCCATATCCGACGAGATGATCGGGATGTTTAGCTTGATTCTGTCCGACAGGCTCGTTTCCAGTTTTGTGTCCCGCGGGAGAACCTCACTGTAGTTGGTGGCGAGTGAAACGTCGTCGTACGTGAGCGCCGTGTCTTGATGTTCATTGAAAAACGCAGAAGCGCTTTTGTAGAACAGGTTTTCGTCAAAGATATCTTTGCTCGGACTGGCCATAATGCGGCATAGAGAGACTGAATTGGGGAATCAAGTATTTTGCGGTGATGGAATGAAAAAAGGTGGCGTAATAGCGAACCGGTGGATTGAGTCGCAACCCATGGTTGAATTTGAGTTCAAGGCTTATCGGAGAACATTCGCCGATCCGTACTCGACGGCAACGGACTCTTTGCCTAAGCGGGCAGGGATTCTTATTCGGTTGCGAGATAAGGATGGGCAAATTGGCTTTGGGGAGATCGCCCCGATAGAGTCGTTTGGCTCGGAGTCGCTGGTCTCAGCCTTGGCGGCATGCTCTCAATTAGAGGGAAAAATTGAATACGATAAAGTCTCGAATGAGCTCATTGACTATCCTTGCCTCCAATTTGGACTGGAGACAGCGCTAGCAATGATGGGGAGGGATCCGCTCTGGCCGGAGTTCTCGGATCCGAAAGAAGTTTCCGGACTTTTGCCGGATATCGGAGATAGGGGGAGAATCGAAAAACTAGCTGGGGAGGGTTATTCGTGCCTGAAACTCAAGATTGGTAAAAAGGACTTCGCGTTAGAGAGGCGGGCATTGGAGGAAGTCGTTGAATTGACAGAGGGTTCGATTCGTTTGCGACTCGATGCAAATGGGGGCTTTGATTTGAAGTTGACCAGAGCGTGGCTCGAAGGATTGGAAGGTCTACCCGTAGAATTCTTGGAGCAACCGATGTCGAAAGGTGAGGAAGCGACGATGCTCAAGCTGGCAAACGACTATCCTACCCCCATCGCCTTGGATGAATCTGTGGTGCGGGTGGATGACTTGAAGCGCTGGAAAGACGAACATTGGCCGGGTTTGTTCGTTGTTAAACCCTCGCTGGCGGGATCTTATGAATCGCTTGTTGCTGAACTGAAAACGGGAGATACCAGTTCCATTGTCTTTTCAAGCTCCTTGGAAACTAAGATTGGTACGTCGCATTCGTTGGCGATTGCGCTCGAGTCGGGTCCGCTCAAACGAGCTTTGGGTTTTGGGGTCGGTGATTTGTTTGCGGATGAAGGAATTTCGCCCGATCTCGGGCCTTATTTGAATCCGAATGGATTTCCTGCATTGGAAGAACTCGAAGAGTTGTGGAGTCGAATATAGAAAAGCTAGCTGATTTTGGTTTTAATAAACGCCTCTTACCCCAATTCTTGGGTACATGGGAAGACGTTTGGGAAGAAGCGAAATCCCTTGTGGATAAACTGAGTGAGGAGGCGAAAGAAAGCCGTTTTAGCGTCGCCCTCCAAACCGCTGACCCACAGACTTTTTGTGCCTTGTTCTCTGCATTGGTTCGTTGCAAAGCCGACGTATTTCTGTTTAATCCAAGCTGGAGTCAGAGTGAGAATGAAATAGCCAGAAAAATTGCTCTCCCTCAGTGGGTCATCGGCAATAGGAGCGATGGAACTATTGAAGTAACGAAGGAGACATGCGATAAAAAGGGGGACGATGATCTCGGGAGTGGATTTCGAGTGATGATTCCGACTGGGGGAACTTCAGGGAAGGTCCGATTTGCTATCCATTCTGATGCAACCTTGTTAGCATCGGTAAGAGCGTTTCAAGACTTCTTTGGAGTGGAGCGCATTTGCACCCATTGTGTTCTCCCATTGTATCATGTGAGTGGATTCATGCAATTAGTTCGCGCTATGGTGAGCGGAGGGGAGATCGTATTTGGATCGATATCGAATTTCCACGAGAGCTACTTATCGCTCAGTGCAGAGTCTAAGAGCGGCTGCTTTGTCTCTCTAGTGCCTACGCAATTGCATCGATTGCTAAAGAGCGGGTCAGGAATCGATGCTCTAAGAAACTATCGAGCTATTTTCGTAGGGGGTGGAGCCATTTCGAAAGGCTTGTTGGAATTGAGTCGATCCCACAAACTGCATTTGGCGCCAACTTATGGAATGACGGAGACTGCGTCTATGGTGGCGACCTTGATGCCAGATTCATTTTTACGGGGAAAGTCGGGCCAGGGCTTTCCTCTGCCCCATGCTCAATTAGGAATCGTTCCCCTAGACCAGCGGGTCGAGTCTAGACCTGAAGTCGGGCGTATTCTAATCAAGTCTGCTTCCTTGTTCTTGGGTTATTATGGTGAAGACGAAAAGACTGGTGAGAGATACTTAACCAGTGATTTGGGAACGTTGGGACCCAGTGGCGAGTTATTCGTTCATGGGCGTCTGGATCGCGTTATAATCTCTGGGGGTGAGAATATTAGTCTTATTGAAGTCGAAAAAGCCTTTTGGGAATCGGATCTACTCCAAGATGTCGTTGCGTTTGGTATTGAGGACCCGGAATGGGGAAGTAGACTGTGCGTGGCGTACGTGCCCAAGAACAAGGACTTGGCGGAGGAGGAATTGCTTGACCGATTGGCGAGACATTTGCCCAAGCTTAAGCTCCCGAAATCCTGGTTGAGGCTAAGCGCTTTGCCGAGGAACGACGCAGGTAAAATCCTGTTGGATTCCCTTGTGGAACGACTCAGGCAGGTTAACGAATGAAGAAGATGGTGTGGTTCATTACCTGACTCGGGATATGAATTCGAAATTTTCAACGTGCTATTTTAAAGTGCTCCACTAACGTCGACGGGATGACAAAAAGGGAAATCGCAGATGTGCTGAACGACATTGCTACCTTGTTGGAGTTGAAGGGTGAGAATCCTTTCAAAATTCGCGCTTATTCTAATGGAGCGCGGAAGTTGGAGACGCTTGAAGAAGACTTGGATGAGCTAATCGCTGAGGGCAAGCTAGCAGATATTCAGGGTTTTGGTAAAGCGTTGGTCGAGAAAATAGAAACGCTCCACGCGGATGGGAAGCTCGAATTCTACGAGAAGCTCAAGGCCTCAGTTGAGCCAGGTATAGTATCCATGCTAGAGATACCGGGGCTGGGCGCAAAAAAGATCAAGGTCCTGCACGAGTCGCTCGGTGTTTCCTCGATTGAAGAACTGCAGAAGGCCTGTGACGATAATCGAGTAGCGGAACTGAAGGGATTTGGGAAGAAATCTCAGGATAAAATCGTCGAAGGTATCAAGAATCGGGAGGCCTATGGGAAACGGCACTTGTGGTGGCGCGCTCGGGAAATTGCAGAACCGATCTTAGAGGGATTGCTGGCTTTGGAAGATGTGGAAAAGGCGTCGCATGCCGGTAGTTTTCGAAGAAGGCGTGAACACGTTGGTGACCTGGATTTCATTGTAGCTTCATCCAATCCGGGCCCCGTCATGGATTGGTTTGTGTCCCAAAGCCATATTAAGGAAGTCACCGCAAAAGGGGAAACCAAGGCGAGTGTGCGTTTTGAGAGTGGCCTGCAGGCAGATCTCCGAGTAGTTCCTCTTAAGCAGTTTTGTTTCGCCTTGCATCATTTCACGGGTTCCAAAGATCACAACGTTCAGATGAGGCAGAGAGCTCTTGCCCGCGGCCTCAGTTTGAGCGAGTGGGGGTTGAAGCCGGTTGAGGCCGAGTCCTTCGAGGACAGTCTTGAGGCAGAAAGCGAATCGGATCTGTTTAAGCTCCTCGATTTGAAGTTTGTACCCCCTGAGCTGAGAGAGGGTTTGGGAGAAATTGAGGCGGCGGAGGGGAAAGGCTTTCCACCGCTGTTGGAGGTCGATCAGCTGTGCGGCGTGTTTCATAACCACACGACGGCCAGCGATGGTCGTGCGACTCTTGAGGAGATGACCGCCGCGGCTCAGGATCTCGGCTGGGAATATTGGGGCGTTGCGGATCACTCGAAAGCGAGCTTTCAGGCAAACGGATTGGATGAGGAGCGACTCCTGAACCAGATCAGCCGTATTAAGGATCTCAATGCATCGAACAAATTCCGTACCCACGTCTTCTCGGGAAATGAATGCGACATCCTTCCAGATGGTTCCCTCGACCTAGACTTAGATGTCCTCATGAAGTTGGACTACGTTGTGGCTTCGGTTCACTCTTCTTTTTCCCAATCGGAAGCGGAGATGACGGCGAGGATCATTAAAGCAGTTGAGAATCCGGCAACGACGATGCTTGGTCACTTGTCGGGACGGCTCCTCCTGAGGCGTGAGGCTTACAAGGTAGATACTCACAAGGTAATTGACGCCGCGATTGCCAATGGAGTGATCATCGAGTTAAACGCGAACCCTTATCGACTTGATATGGACTGGCGCTTTTGGAGGAAAGCGGCAGAGAAGGGGCTACTGACTAGTATTAATCCTGACGCCCATTCGACGGAACATTTCGCCTTTGTCGAGGCAGGAGTCAATGCAGCCCGCAAAGGTTGGCTGACGGAAGCCAGTGTAATTAACTCAAAGTCTCTAACAGAAGTGGTAGCAATACTTGCTTGCAAGCGTCCGCATCTCCTCCGCTAGAAGCGTATTATCAGTAATTGTGTGCCATTCTGAGTGTCCCATTTCAGGTGAAGTGTGACAAAAAGTGAGACATCTTGGCTGAAAGTCGGCAAGTTCAGTCGAGGTGGGAATATCGACAATTAGATATAAGTAATTGAAAATCAGTAACTAAAGGCTTCAAAATGAGTTGTGGTACGGGCTTTGCTGAAGAGAATTCATGGGACGCGTACTCGGAATTGATTTAGGTACTACTAATTCTTGCATGGCAGTGATGGATGGCGATGAGCCAGTCGTTGTGCCGAATGCGGAAGGCGCACGCACAACTCCTTCGATCGTTGCGTTTACCAAGGCTGGCGAACGGCTAGTCGGCCAAGCGGCCAAGCGCCAAGCAGTTACCAATCCAAAGAACACAATATTTTCGGCGAAACGACTGATTGGTCGTAAGTTTGCTGAAGTTGCCTCGGAAGCGGAGGGCATTCCCTTTAAGATTGTCGAAGCTGACAACGGGGACGCTTTTATAGAATGCCAAGTGGGTGACAAGACGGAGCAGTTCGCTCCTCAGCAAATTGCCTCCTTCGTTTTGGCGAAGCTTAAGTCGGACGCAGAAGCTTATTTGGGTGAATCGATAACCGAAGCGGTAATCACGGTTCCGGCCTACTTTAACGACAGCCAACGTCAGGCGACGAAGGACGCCGGTAAGATTGCGGGGCTCGATGTCCTCCGTATCATCAACGAACCAACCGCGGCCTCATTGGCTTACGGGCTCGACAAGAAGAGTGACGAGAAAATTTCGGTTTTCGACTTGGGTGGAGGAACCTTTGACGTATCGATTCTGGAAATCGGTGATGGCGTTTTCGAAGTGAAAGCGACCAATGGCGACACCATGTTGGGTGGCGACAACTGGGACCAAGCAATCATTGATTGGATGGTCGATGAGTTCAAAAAGGAAAACGGTATCGACCTTAAAGGCGATCCGATGGCCCTACAGCGCCTGAAAGAAGAAGGTGAAAAGGCGAAGATTGCTCTGTCATCTGCGACCACCTACGATGTAAACCTACCTTTTATAACGGCAGATGCATCTGGACCAAAGCACCTCAACATCCAATTGACTCGAGCCAAATTAGAGCAGATTACGGATGATTTGTTTTCTCGCTGCCGCGTGCCTTTCCAAAACTGTTTGAGCGATGCGGACTTATCGGCATCGGAGATCAACGAGCTTGTTCTGGTGGGTGGAATGACCCGCATGCCTAAGGTTGTCGAAATAGCGGAAGAACTTGCTGGAAAGAAGCCTCACCAAGGTGTGAATCCGGACGAAGTGGTTGCTATTGGCGCAGGCATTCAGGGAGCGGTTCTCAAGGGAGATGTTCGCGATGTTTTGCTGCTTGACGTTACTCCATTGACTCTGGGAATTGAGACTGCCGGTGGTGTATCGACTGCGATGATACCACGCAATACTACGATTCCGGCTAAAAAGTCGCAGACATTTTCAACTTACGCAGACAACCAGCCTTCTGTTGAGATCAAGGTCCTCCAAGGGGAACGTCCGATGGCCACGGATAACAAGGTTTTAGGGACTTTCCACTTGGACGGGATCCCACCAGCTCCTCGCGGCACTCCTCAGATCGAGGTGACCTTTGATATCGACGCGAACGGCATTCTCAATGTTTCAGCGAAAGACAAGGGTACTGGCAAGGACCAGCATATCACGATCACCGGGTCCGGTGGACTTTCGGAAGATGACATCGAAAAGATGACCAAGGACGCGGAGCTTCATGCGGAAGAGGACAAAAAGCTTAAGGAGCGTGTAGAAAACCGGAACCAGCTTGATAGTACCATCTACCAGATGGAGAAAACTATGAGCGAGGCTGGGGACAAGTTGCCTGCCGACAAGAAAGGCCCGATAGAAGCAGGAATTGCAGACGCGAAAAAAGCCCTCGAGTCGGAAGATCCTGATCAAATTAAAAAGGCGTTGGAAGACTTAAGCAAGCTCGGCGCTGATCTCTATCAAGCGGCGGCAGCCGAAGGCGGTATGCCTGACATGAGTGACATGGCAGGCGCAGCGGGTGGTCCTCCTCCTGAGGATGGTGAGGCTCCGAAAAGCGAGCCAAAACCAGCGGATGTCGTGGACGCGGATTTCGAAGTCGTTGACGACGACGATAAGAAGTAGCCAAAAATGAATTTCGAGGCACGGGTTCGATTAATCGAAACAGTGCCTCGTTTCCCAGTGATAAATATATCAATCTAAAACAACTAATCTAACATAAGAAATAACTCAATATGAGCGCATCAACATCAGTAAAAGTAAAACCTCTAGGAGATCGCGTGCTGATTAAGCACGTTGATGAAGACGAGCAAGTTCGTGGTGGTATCATCATTCCGGACTCTGCCAAGGAAAAGCCACAGGAGGCGGAAGTGATCGCCCTTGGCACCGGAGCTAAAGACGGTGACGGAAAACTTGTCCCGTTCAACGTGAAAGTTGGCGACCGTGTTCTTACCAGCAAGTATGGTGGAACTGAAGTCAAGATTGACGGTGAAACTTACCTCTTGGTTCGCGAAGATGATATCCTCGGAATCATTGAGTCCTAAGAGAAACTAATTAACCAATTAACCAATAGTATCTAAAAAATAAAGACAATGGCTAAACAATTGCTATTTGATGAATCCGCTCGTCACGCCGTCCTTAAGGGCGTCGAAACTCTCGCGAAAGCGGTCAGTGTAACCTTGGGGCCAAAAGGCCGCAACGTCGTTATCGACAAGAAATTCGGTTCCCCAACTGTAACTAAAGATGGTGTTACGGTAGCCAAGGAAATCGAGCTTCCTGATGCCTACGAAAACATGGGTGCCCAGATGGTGCGCGAAGTCGCTTCTAAGACTTCTGACGCAGCTGGTGACGGTACCACAACGGCTACGGTATTAGCTGAGAGCATCTACCGGGCGGGACTTAAGAACGTAACGGCAGGATCGAATCCAATTTATCTTAAGCGTGGCATTGACAAAGCAGTCGAAGCAACGGTTCTAGAACTGTCCAAGATCTCCAAGGCGGTTGAGTCTCGTGGAGAGGTTAAGCAAGTGGCTACGGTTTCTGCTAACTGGGATGAGACCATTGGCGACATCATCGCTGACGCGATGGACAAAGTCGGAAAAGACGGAACGATCACAGTTGAAGAGGCGAAGTCAATTGAGACGACTCTCGATGTGGTTGAAGGGATGCAGTTCGATAAGGGCTACCTATCTCCTTACTTCGTGACGGACAGCGAGTCGATGGAAGCGTCTCTCGAAGATGCGTACATTTTGATTCACGAAAAGAAGATCAGCGCGTTAGCTGACCTGCTTCCGTTGCTTCAAGAAGTTGCCAAAACGGGTAAGCCATTCCTCCTCATTGCTGAGGATATCGAAGGTGAAGCGCTCGCCGCTCTCGTGGTTAACAAGATTCGCGGAACGTTGAATGTTTGTGCGGTTAAGGCTCCCGGTTTTGGTGACCGCCGCAAAGCAATGCTTGAAGACATCGCAATTCTGACAGGTGGACGTTGCATCACCGAAGATTTGGGTATCAAGCTCGAAAACGTTCAGCTCAGCGATCTCGGACAGGCCAAGAGCGTCAAGATCGACAAGGAAAGCACGACTATGGTCGAAGGTGGAGGCGCAGCGAACGAGATCCAAGGTCGCGTTAAGCAAATTCGTCGCCAGATCGACGAAACCACTTCTGACTACGATCGCGAGAAGCTTCAGGAACGTTTGGCTAAGCTTGCTGGTGGCGTCGCTGTCATCAATGTAGGCGCAGCAACTGAGCCTGAAATGAAAGAGAAGAAAGCTCGTGTTGAAGACGCGCTACATGCGACTCGTGCCGCGGTTGAAGAAGGTATCGTTCCTGGTGGAGGGGTTGCTCTTATTCGCGCTGCGAAAGCGATTGATGAGCTAAAGCTGAAAGGCGACGAAAAAATCGGCGCTCAGATAATCAAGACTGCCGTTTCAGGACCTATCCGTTTGCTCTGTCAAAATGCAGGAGTGGAAGGATCTGTTGTCGTTAAGGAAATCAACGAGAGCGAAGGTAACATGGGATACAACGTTGCCACGGATAAATACGAGGATCTGCTCAAAGCAGGTGTCGTGGACCCTACCAAGGTGACACGTTCCGCACTGCAGAATGCAGCTTCGATTTCTGGTCTGCTTCTCACTACCGAGTGTATGATTACCGATATTCCTGAGAAGGAAGCTGCCCCAGCAGGTGGTGGTCATGACCACGGTATGGGCGGTATGGGCGGCATGATGTAGTCAACGCTCAGAGCAAAGACAATTTACAAGCGACTCCCATGAGGGAGTCGCTTTTTTTGTACGGATTCGAGGTCCCTCTGAACCGACGGTATCGGTTTGGTTGAATTTTGTGATTACCCTCGTTGAAGTGGCGTAGCTCACTTCATTAAACCAGAGGGAGTACTCAAGATGAACAGATTGAGATACTAGCTCTGTTTGCTCTTGTAGGGCGAGTTGGCGCAAATATTCGATGTCGGGATAGGCGGTTGTGCGTCAGAATCTTGTGAAAGGGAGCTTTTGGCGGAAAACGGGGTCTAAATGTAAAACCGAATGAAGATTGCCTTCGTTATATATGGGTAGCAGCGAAGCAAATTGATTCGGCTGCCAATTGAAAAAGGAGGGGAAAATGGAAAAAGTTTTAGTTGTCGATGACGAGCCGATGATTCGATCTATGATGGATCATGCTTTGACGATGAGGGGGTATTCGGTCACGGAGGCAGAGACAGTCGCGGAAGCGCTCGCTTTGGTAGAAGAAGAGGAAGAGAAATTTGACGCTTTGGTGACGGACTATAATTTGGAAGATGGTACCGGATTCGACTTGATGCGGGTGATTAGGTCGCAGGAAAAAGAAACTCCAGTGATATTGATGACAGGGAGCATGAAAATTAATCGACAGGATAGTTTTCGGAAGGGGTTCTCCGCATATTTTCACAAGCCATTTAGTTGCATAGAGCTTGGGGAAAAGCTGGACCGATTGTTGGGCAAGTAGTGGGAATTCTTTAGTGAGCGATCGGGTGTCATTCCACTGAACTTCTAATCGTATAAGTTAATGGGATACAGTTAATGGCGACCATGGTTTATTGAAACCCACTGTCTCGGGGCTAGGTACGCAAACAAGGAGGACTCGTGAAGTCCTAACATCTCGGATTTTGTTCGTGATTTCTGAGTAAAGCTCCACAACACTGTGGAACGTTATGAATTTTGCCAAACGACTCTATGTTGCTCTTCTACTAGTTGCTGCCTGTGGTTGCGCTAAGACGGTAGGGCAGTCTCCAGGACCCGCCTTGAAAGTTTCTGGGGATGTCCACGTTGCGGTTCCAAATGCGGCGATGGGCAAGGAGTACATGATGTCGACTTCAGTCATTCCCCAGGCGGGCTCCGTTACGGGAAGAGGGCTTCTCGGTAGGGTCGTTATTTTCGAGCGCTACGATGATGGAGTCGACTTATACGAGTCGACCCAAGGACATGTGGTAACGGAAGACTTACCTGCACGTCGACTATTGGCCACATTTCCAATTGTATCTGAAAGCAACAGCGAAGTCGTGATCGATTTCAACCAAGGAATGCGCCGTCTTTTGTATCAGGGCTGGTATTCCAATAGCCGGCGATTTGACCCGAGTGTGCTGGAAAGAACCGCGGAGCTGCCTCAGGCCAGAGTGTTTGGGGTCTCTTCGGAAAACGGCAGACTGGTAATAAGACAGACCGTTCAGGCGCGAAATCGGGCAGCTGACCAAAATCGGGAAACAAGACTAGAACTACGGTATTTCATCGCCCCTTACAAGCGAAGTGACTTCGAGGCGAAAGAAATGAACCCGATCGAAACACGTTATGCCCGTTTTTGGGAAACTCAGCCTCACCTAGAACTGTCTACCGGGCGACAGTCTGTCAAAATGGGAAGGTTCGACGATTCGGATTCCATTGTGTTTCACTACAGCGCGAATACTCCGAGTGAATACGAAGAAGCCGTTAGGGAGGGGATTCTTTATTGGAATCGCGCTTTCGGTGAGAATATTGTTCAAGCTAGGAAGGCTCCTGAAGGAGTCACCGCGCCCAATGCTCAGTACAATGTAGTTCAGTGGGTTCCTTGGGACAACGCTGGATTTGCCTATGCAGATGCGCTGCTAGATCCCCGAACAGGCCAAACGATGCATGGACAGGCATTTATGACGAGTGTGTTTGGCATCGGAGGCAAGGCGCGGGCGCGAGCTCTGATTCGGGCGATGGTGGAGATTATTGATGAATCCGAAGATTCGGATGAAGATGATAGCGAGGAGTATCCGTTATTTGGGTTTCGATCTGTGTGTCGCATCGATCCGGTTGAATTTGCCAAACAGCTTTCTGCCGGACTAGAGGAATTATTGGCAGATCCCGAGCTCACGGACGAAGCGGTATTGAAGCTTTCTCAAGACTATGTAAGAGAGGTCACCGCTCATGAGATAGGGCACGTTTTGGGTTTGCGTCACAATTTTGCCGGAAGTCTTGACGCAACGCTAAGTCCAAAGGAGCTCGATCAATTCATTAAGGATTATATTTCTGGAGAGGACTTGGAGAAGTATGCAGACCGGACGACTTCCAGCTCCAGTATGGAGTACACGGAGTTTAAGGCGGCCGTCTTCATCGGCTGGAAAATGAAAACGCAGGAGGAGCCATTACCGCATGACAAGGGAGCGATTCGCTGGGGGTACAATGACGACAAGGAAGTCGTAGAGGATAAAATGTTGTTCGGAACAGACCCGGATGCGAATGTCTTTGGAGATGTTAATCGTTTCGACTATGGAGTAGACCCCTTGTTGGCGAAGTACCAAGAGGTTTCAGGGCAGATCCGATATTTACCGAATAGTGTCATCGAAACATTCATACGGGCTCGAGCGCCTCAGGATCCCCGCGATCGGCAGCCGTTGGAGACAGTCAATTTGAGCGTGAAATCCTACGCCTCCCGCATCGGGTCCGCGTTCAAGGGAATCTTGTCGTGGTACAAATCAGATACTCGGTCTCGGCGAGTTGAAAATGAATTTGAATTTATTGGTGAGTTAAACGAGGACGAGCGTTACCGGGCCCATTGGGATTATCTTAATAGGCAATTGAAGGAATTGGGTGGAATCGATCGAATTGGATTCTCCTACCTGCCGGTAGATTTGAAGTTGGAACTTAAGGATGAGCCAGAAACGGTTACGTCCGCTCCAAAAATTGATGCAGGCGGTATGTCGAAGAAGCTGGAAGAGCTCCTAGACGCGGAAACGTATTCAACTTTTGTTGGTTTGGATGACGAAACCTACACTTGGACGGAAGAGGAAAAGGCAGTTATTCTGAAACAAGGTAAAGCATTGTTTTCCGAGTTGGAGGAGGCAGTGCTTTTGAACATACTGACTCACCTTGAAAAGGCCCCTCGTGATTTAGGAAACAAGGCCACGGGAGGACTCACCGATGAAGATGCAGTGGCAAAACTGGAAACGAGAATAGTCGAATTGGCTCGGTCTGTTTTAACTGCTAAGAATGAAAAGGCTCGTATTCGGGGAAAGGTAGACAAGGCGTTTGTCGAAGTAATCGATTACAAGTATGAGCATGGGACTCGTATTGCCGCAGCGAAGGCCTTGAATGACAAAACAGGTTCCTTTCCGTCCTGGTCGAAGGAGGCCAAGGAAAAGCTTCACGAGGAACTAAAAAAGTCTGTAGAGGAATCCCTCAATATCGGTCACTTCAAGGAGTTCGAGGACTCGCTGCTTTCCCGCTCTCTGAGGGAGTGGTATTTGCAGCAACAGGAAATATTGAAACTGCTTCCACCTAGCAAGAAGTCGTCCAGTAAGGAAAAGCAGAGTTAATCGAACTGAGTGGCGTTCATTTGGGAGAATTCGCTCACGTCTTTGTCGTTCTCTTGGAAACCCTCGAATCGCTAAAATCGCCATCATGATAGAATCGTCTCCAACGAAAGAGTATTTGCGAGAGATCCGGGACTTCGCAAAAAAACTTGCCCTCAAAGCCGGTGATCGAGCTATGGAGATGCGCGATGGTGGATTGACGCAAAGCTGTAAGCAGAGCGTCGAATTAGTCACTTCCGCAGACTTGGAAGTGAGTGACTTGATTAGAGAAGGGATTCGCGAAGCCTATCCCGAACACGTCTTTTTGACCGAAGAGTCAGAAGGGGCAGCCGCGGCCCGTCCAAATTTAGTGAGTCCAACCTGGATTATCGATCCGATTGACGGCACGGTCGGTTATGCCCGAGGCCACTTTCAGTTTTGCATTTCGATCGCTTTTTGTATGAATGGCCAGATTCAAGTAGGGGTTGTGAATTGCCCCGCGCTTGGAGAGATTTTTGTGAGTATCAAGAATGAAGGGGCGTTCTTAAACGATAAATGTATACACGTGAGTGATACGGATCTCCTAGAAAACTCGCTTGTCGCAACCGGATTTCCTCACGGGTGGGAGGGAATTGACCGGTTGGTCGCAAGACTAGGAGATATTCGGAAAAGATGTAGAGACATAAGGAGGTCCGGTTCTTGCGCGTTTGATCTTTGCTGGGTAGCATGTGGGCGTATAGATGGCTATTACGAAGAGGATCTCAAAGCATGGGACCTAAGCGCTGGAAAATTGATCGCGATTGAAGCGGGGGCCAAATATGGCTTTTTCGACGAAAACAAAAGGGATGAATTGCCCGAGATACGTGGATACGCTAATCTGGCTGCGAATCCTCATGTATACGATGAAATGATGTCGATCCTTGCCGGGGATAATTCCTAGCTAGAGAATCTGGATTTCCATACCAATCTCAATTTGCCCTGATTTAGACTCGTTCGTAAAGTTTTGTCCGAAAATGACACCTTGTTCCGTCTTCCGATATTGAGCTAAAGTGCGCAGCGGCTCTTTCCCTTGTTGTTGTCCAGTATTAGGGTCAAGTGTCGTGATCACGCATCGGGTGCAGGGGCTAGAAGCTCTAAGCAGGCAATTGCCGATTTTGATACGAGACCAGCTATCCTCCTCGTAGGGGTCGCAGCCATCTACAACAATATTGGGACGAAAACGGGATATCTCGACGGGGAAGTCGAGGCGTTCGTTTAAGTCATCGAGGGAAGGTCTGGATAGAATTAGAAAGGGGTAGCCATCGGCTAAGCTCGTTTGATCAATGTCAGAACCTCTGATGAACCTCTGGTAGTCGTTATCGATTCCCACGAGGCGCACATCCTCACCTAGGAATTGGCTGAGCTATACAGAAGCCGCATCACCTGCATCTTGGGCGACGACTTGGCTTCCCCAAACGGTTGCTGTCTTGAGCGTAGGAGAGGAGACTTGAATGGTGGATTGGAAGGGTGCGCGATTCGGGAGACTGATTTCAATCGTCCCTCCACTGACGATTTTAACATCGATTAAAGCGAGCCGTGGATGGGTTCGCTGACTGAGAAAGGTTCCCGAGGAATCGTTCGCGACGATCATCCATCTCCGGTCGCCCACAGGGCCGAGTGGATCGAGCGAAAACAATTTCACGTCAACTGGGCGGCATGACTTTATCGGGTATAGATGCAATGAGGATACGAAGGGCATTGCCGGTATTCCTTTCGTCGGACGGTTGCTCTAGTCTTGCGGTGGCGTTGCAAGCCGTCAAAATGCTAGCCTAGCTTTGCCTTGAGGGCTTCCACCACATTGCTCGGAACAAACTCGCTCACGTCTGCTCCGTACTCGGCCACTTGCTTGACCAAGGTAGAGCTGGTGTAGTTGTAGCCCTCTTTGGTCATTACGAGAATCGTCTCGATTCCAGGTCCGAGGTGCCGGTTCATATTTGCCATTTGAAACTCGAATTCGAAATCGGATACGGCTCTTAGTCCGCGAATAATGACAGATGCGTTTTGAGTCTTGGCAAAATCGATGAGCAGACCGCTAAAAACCATGGCGGAGGCCTTTGGAAACTTCTCGAGATTTTGGTTTACAAGGTCGAGACGTTCTTCCGCGGTGAAAAACGGCTGTTTGTCACGGTTTTCGGCAATCGCAATGATCACACTGTCAAAGAGGCGACACGCTCTCTCGAGAACGTCTAAATGGCCGTGTGTAATGGGATCAAAGGTGCCCGGGTAAATACAGACTTTCATAAACCGTGCAAATGGGAATCTATAGGTAAGCTTTTTGCAACGAAATGTTTACATCTGCCCGATTCCACGTGTCTGAAGCTTTACTTTGTTGATAGATGCGCTTTGAGTGCGGTTTCATGAATCTACCTAACATTCTGACACTTTCACGGATCCCGTTGATGTTCCTGATTGTGTGGCTCATGCGGGAGGACTTTATGTGGGCGGCAACCGGCGCTTTTGCAATGTTCGTGATCGCCGGATTGACTGACTGGCTAGATGGGTACGTGGCTCGCAAGCAAGGGATCGTGTCGAACTTTGGCATTCTCATGGATGCGTTGACCGATAAAATTCTAATGCTCGGTTTGATGATTGCCCTCGTGGATATTGGGCAAGTGCACATTTTCCTTGTTCTGCTAATCCTCGGGAGAGAATTTATGATAACAGGCATGCGTTTGGTGGCGGCGACCAAAGGGGTTGTCGTGTCGGCCGAGAGTTCAGGTAAACAGAAAACGGTTACGCAAATCTTGGCAGTAGGCGCTTTCCTGCTCGAGGCCGTCTTCAGAAAAGACTTCGGCTCTGAGGTTGATGGGTGGACGACGCAAACTGCTGAAGTTCTGAATTGGATAGGATTGATACTTTTCGGACTATGCGTATTCATGACGCTGTATTCGGGTGCCAAGTACTTCAAGAAGTATGGTGAGCTCGTGTTTCTGGAAGGCGATAAATAGGCTTTATGATGCGGAATCCGAGATGGGCTCGATATTGGCCGACGCACGTTGTTCTTAAGGCAGCAACGTTGGGAAGTCTAGGCGACTTTAAGGCTCCGGGGACGTGGGGTTCGGCTGCGGGAGTGCTACTGTACCTGGTGCTCTTTTACCCGACAAATAATTTTGTTGGGGCCATCCTCATGGTGGCAAGCTGCTACTTTGCGGTTGGAATATGTGGGGAGGCGGAGAAGCGATTAAAGAAAGTGGATCCTGGAGAGGTGATTATTGACGAAGTCGTAGCCATGCCCATTTGCTTTATTGGGCTCAAACCTTTCATCGCCGAGGGTCACGGAGCCGTTGTGCTTTTGGGAACGTTCCTCGTTTTCCGGTTTTTCGATATTCTTAAGCCTTTGGGAATAAAGAAGCTACAGCGTTATTATGGTGGATTTGGAGTCGTTATTGACGATGTCGTAGCCGCCCTCGCCACCAGCGTGGTGATGAATCTAGCGCTTCGCCTGTGGCTCGGGTTTTGAAAGCGCGTTTAGGATTTTTTACTCGATTGGCTGGTTTGCTTACGGGCGCTGATGGCGATAGCTAGCCCCGCTAGGCCCATAAGAATCGAGAGGGTGGTGCCTCGGCTGAGGCCGAGTGTGAGAGCGGCGTCCGGTTCTCTAAACTGCTCTCCCACGACCCGTAAAATGGAGTAGACCAGCAAAAATTCTCCCACGAGCGATCCTGGATGCCTTTTTAGAGTAGGGGTTTTCCAGATACGGTATTGGGAATACAGTAGCATGAACAGACCCTCCAGAGCAGCCTCGTACAATTGCGAAGGATGGCGAGGCAGAGTGCCTCCGTCGGGGGCAGTTGAGAAAAGAATGGCCCATGAAACGTCAGTCACTTTCCCCCAAAGTTCTCCGTTAAGGTAGTTGGCGATCCGGCCGAAAAGCAATCCTGCCGGTGCCAGCGAGCAGACGAGATCTGCAGTTAGCCAAAACGACTGCTTGTGTTTCCGGGCGATGTACAGCGTAGCGACTGCGACGCCGATGAACCCGCCATGGCTGGCCATACCTCCTTCCCAAACGAAAAAAACCTTCCACGGTTCGGACAAAATGAGTTCTGGAGTGTAAAAAAGAAAATACCCAACTCTACCGCCAGCAACCACTCCGATAATGAGTGCCACAAAAAGATCCGTTTGCTGTTCCGAGTTGTAGGGTGACAGCCCTTTTTTGTAGTAACGGCTCAATAGCCAGGCGCCCACGAGGAATCCGAGAATATAAGCGAGACCATAGTATCGAATCCCAAAAGTCTCCGTGAACTGTATCAGAAAGGGACGGGGCTGATGTACGTGATAGGCGAAGACCCTTAAAAGCTCCATGACAGGTGTACTTAGGATTCCTTGTGGGTGAGCGGATCATTCGCCTCACTGTTCTCATTCCGTGCGAGCTCGCGCATGTCGATAGCAACGTCATCCTTTTCAAAAATCTCTCTGCCTAGAATCGACTCCATTATGTCTTCCATGGTAACGACACCCGCAAGTGATCCGAACTCGTCGACCACGGCCAGCAGTTGCTGGTGAGACTTCAGCATAGACTGTAGCGCGGAATAGGCAGTTACGGTTTCGGGTACGAAACGAACATCATCCATTATGTCAGAGAGTCTCACCTCGTCGTTGTCGTCTGCTATTTGCGTGAGCAAGTCTCGTCTCCGAACGATACCTACGATGTTGTCGAGCTCTTCGTCGAAGACGGGTATCCGGGCAAAGTGTAAGTGTGGTGTCTTCTTGAAGACTTCCTCAACTGTAAGAGACTTTTCCAAAGCGGTGACGACGACTCGGGGAGTCATGATTTCACTTACCTGTACCTCGTCAAGTTTGAGGGCGTTGGTGACCATGTCAGACTCATCCGAAGTGAGGCTTCCTTCTTTTGCTCCCTTTTCCGCTAAGAGAATAATCTCTTTCTCATCTGCATCTGGATCAGTTTCGATGTCACCTTTTACTACTAGCTTGATTGAGGCATTGGCCATATAGGTGACTGGTGCCATCAAGATTCGCAATACGACGAGGGAGTTTACAACCCATGGATGGAGCTGTGTCCGGTAGACAACTCCGAGGTTTTTTGGAATGATCTCGGAAAAAATAAGAACTCCCAAAGTCATTGCCCCCGTGATAATCCCGATGACGGCATTTCCCCACATTATGACTGCCAGTCCTCCCACTACCGCGGTACCAGCAGTATTGGCGATGGTGTTGAGAGTGAGAATTGCAGAGATCGTATTTGGAAGGTCGATCTTCAAGTGCTCGAGTTTCGCGCCTTTGCGAGGTCTGGTTTTCTTCAAACCTTCAATCTCGGCGACGGTTGTGCTCAGGATTAGGGATTCCATCAAAGAGCAATAGAATGAGGCTCCGATGGTGAAGGCGACAGCGCCGATAAATGCTAATAGCATTGGTTTAAAGGCATCTTGTTTTGTTCACTGACAACCCGAATTTATGGGTGGGCTGCAATGCTGAAAGGATCGAATTTCTAACACTATTAGATAAGCTCATTAAGATTTGTCCTTTCATGGGTAATCGATGCTTCTGAAAAGGCAAGCATCCAACGCCATTCAGCATTTCTTGGCGGAACTACCCTCATCGGTTCGCTTCGATTTTAAGTAACCGTCGACGTTTCATCAGGGCCCGCCATGGAAGCTGGGTGGGGCTACTATTTATTGAAATTCTCCAATTTCCTATGAACTTCTGCGCTGAGTCCTTCTTTATACTCAATGAGCAGGTCGCGGAGCGCATCGTTGGCAGTGGAAAGGATTTGAACCGCGAGAAGACCCGCGTTCTTCGCCCCGTTTAGGGCTACAGTAGCTACGGGAACGCCACCCGGCATTTGGAGGATTGAGAGTACGGAATCCCAGCCATCGATAGAATTCGAAGACTTTACCGGTACGCCGATAACGGGTAGCGGCGAAATTGCAGCCGCCATGCCCGGAAGGTGAGCCGCTCCTCCAGCACCGGCGATAATGACTTTTATCCCCCTTTCGTGGGCAGACTTTGAATACGAATAGAGTCTGTCAGGGGTACGGTGGGCGGACACGATGGTCATTTCGAAGGGTATTCGGAAGGATTCCAGAATATCTGCGGCCGGTTGCATTACATTCAGATCGGAGTCTGAACCCATTATGATGCTTACTAGTGGCTCTTCCATGATGTTACTTTCAGTTTGCTTTTAACGGTTTTCGCTTTCGCTTTCGCCTCTTCCAGGGTCGGGGCAAGGATCGTTATATGGCCCATTTTTCGAAAGGGCTTTGTGGTTTTTTTCCCGTAGAGGTGAACTTTCACTCCCTCTTCCTCCAGGCATTGCGAGAGTCCCTCGTATTTTACAGGACCTTCCACTCCGGGTTCTCCTAGAAGATTGATCATGGCAGAGGGCATCTTTATGTGAGTACTTCCTAGCGGAAATCCAAAGATGGCCCGAAGGAGCTGCTCGTATTGAGAGGTGACGATGCTTTCGATCGTATGGTGCCCGCTGTTATGCGGACGAGGAGCGACTTCATTGACCCAAAGTTTATTGCTGGTGTCTAGAAACATTTCGATAGCCAGCAGTCCGGTCAGTTTTAGCGAGTCTATGACGCGAGAGGCGATGGAGACCGCTTCATCCTGGATGCTCGAATCGATCGGCGACGGGCAGACAAGCAGCTCGACGAGATTGGCTTGCTCGTTGAACTCCATTTCCGCAACGGGAAAACATTTGACCTCGCCTTGCGGATTACGAGCCGCGATAACGGATATTTCCGCTTGAATCGGTACGAGATCTTCCACTACTGAGGGAGCATCAAAAACCTTCTCGAGGTCTGCCTGAGAATTGATAATCGAAACCCCTCGTCCATCGTACCCACCCTTTCTCAATTTCTGTACGAATGGGTACGAAAGTGACCCTGCGTTTATTGCCTCTTCGATTTCGGTCTTGTTGGTAAATAGCGTATAGCTGGAAGTGGGGATAGCGTGATCGGAAAAGAACGACTTTTGGAGACCCTTGTCCTGTATTACTTCCAGCGCTTCTGGTTCGGGCAATACGGGTCGGCCCTCGAGAACCAGTTTTTTGAGCGCATCAGTGTTTATCGCCTCCAATTCGTAGGTTACCATGTCAACCCGCTGACCGAACTGATAGACGTCATCGAAGTTTAGCGGGTCTCCGACGATGACCTCTGTACTGCAGGGCGCTGCGGGACAATGAAGATCCTTGTCAAGGATGTAGGTTTTAACATCCCAATTGCTCGCTGCGAGTGAGAGCATTTTTCCAAGCTGTCCACCAGCGATGATTCCCAACTTGAATTGCGAAGTGACAAGTTTTTCCATGGGTCAGTAGATGGGAGGAATTCTGCGGTTGATGGTAGCGAACGGCATGAGAAAAGGGAATGTATTCGCCAGTCTTCCGTGTCCAACCTTTTTAGCCTGGCGGACCGAGGAGAGGAACTGTCCCAGTAGACTGATGGAAATCAATTGAGAGGCTCGTTGGTGGATTAAATCTCTCTTCTTGAACCTTAAGGACCCACCACTTAATTTCTAGAAGTGAGTTATATCCTATCCCTCGATCAAGGAACTACGAGTTCGCGTGCCATCCTCTTTGACAAAGAATCTAAGATAGTCGGTGTCGGCCAGCACGAGTTTAAGCAGATTTTCCCCCAGCCCGGTTGGGTTGAGCATGATGCCTTGGCCATTTGGGAAACTCAGCTGAAATCTGTTGAAGATGCGTTGGCATCCGCTTCCGCCTCATGGTCGGATATTGCAGCTATTGGCATTACAAACCAGCGAGAAACCATTGTTCTATGGGACAAGCGTTCGGGCAAGCCAGTCGCGAACGCCATCGTTTGGCAGGATCGTCGTACGGCTGACGACTGCGATCAACTGAAGCGAGAAGATCGAGAATCCTGGATACAGAAGAAGACGGGGCTGCTTTTGGACCCCTATTTTTCCGCGACCAAAATCAAATGGCTGATGGAGAAGCACCCAGAGGCGATTGAATTAGCGAAGGCGGGTCAACTGGCGATTGGTACCATTGATACTTGGCTCATTTGGAATCTCTCAGGCGGAAAGGCCCATATCACCGACGTATCCAATGCCAGTCGCACACTCTTAATGAATCTCGAGACGCTAGACTGGGATCAAGAGCTTCTGGATCTATTTCAAGTTCCTCGATCGGCTTTACCTGATATTGTTGATTCGAGTGGATCTTTAGCGGAGTCGTCCTCCAGCGTGACGGTTCAGTCGATTCCGATTTCCGGAATCGCCGGTGATCAGCAGGCCGCCTTGTTTGGGCAAGTCTGTTTCAGTCCAGGTATGGTTAAGAATACGTACGGAACGGGCTGCTTTTTGCTCATGAATGTGGGAACAGAGCCAGTTTATTCTGCGAACAAGCTACTCTCTACAGTTGCTTGGAGGATCGGAGGCGTTACGGAGTATGCGTTAGAGGGAAGTGTGTTCATCGGAGGAGCTTTGATTCAATGGTTGCGTGACGAGCTCAAGATCATCGATTCAGCAGCCGAGGTGGAATCGCTTGCCGCCGCAGTCGAAGATTCTGGGGGCGTCACGATTATTCCTGCGTTTTCGGGATTGGGAGCCCCTTATTGGGATCCGCATGCGAGAGGGGCGATAATGGGCCTGACACGGGGAAGCTCACGGGCTCACATCGCCCGCGCGGCGTTGGAGGGAATCGCCTTCCAGGTCGCAGACGTAGCATCAGTGATGGAAGAAGACTCCGGTCGAAAACTGGAAACATTGCAAGCGGACGGAGGCGCCTCAGCAAATGGAATTCTCATGCAAACCCAAGCTGACTTGCTGGGTGTTCCCGTGCGTTGTGCCCGGATCGCTGAAACAACGGCCTTGGGGGCGGCCTATTTGGCGGGATTGGCCGTTGGCTTCTGGGGCTCAAAGGAGGAGCTAGAGGAAGGATGGTCCGAGAGTCGTAGATTTGAACCGGCTTCGAATTCTGAGGATCGGAAATCGAAGATGCAGGGCTGGCGCAAGAACGTTGCTCGAGTTCGAGATTAAGGTTTTCGGTCTGCTGCGTTCTTCGCGTTGGATGACCCCGAATTAGCCTTCTGTTTTACATGAAGATTGCATTTCCTGAAGAAAGCCTCGATAACGCGGGAATGTCTCAGAACGTGATCGGATTTCACTATACATTAAAAAACAAGGCGGGCGAGGTGCTCGACCGTTCGAATCCAGAGAGCCCATTGTCGTTTCTCGAAGGATCGGGAGCGATTATCGAAGGGCTTGAGGAGAGTCTTGCGAATATGTCGGAAGGGGAAACGAGCGAGGTGATTGTGCGCCCAGAGAAGGGCTACGGATTTCGCGATGAATCTCAGATAAACGTCGTTTCTAAGGCGGCCCTTCCGGCTGACGAAGTGAAGGTAGGCGACTTTTTTCAAGCCGGCGGCGACCAACATGCTCCCATAGTGCAAGTGGTTGAAGTGGATGGCGACGATGTTAAGCTAGATGCGAATCATCCATTGGCGGGACAGGACTTGTTCTTCGATGTCGAAGTGGTGGAGAAGAGGCCGGCAACGGAAGAGGAAATTTCGCATGGCCATGTTCACCAAGCGGACCAGGGCGGCTGCTGTGGCGGCGGCGGTGGTGGCGGTTGCGGCTGCGACTAAGGAAGGTTGAGGAGAGCGGGAAGCGCTCTTTTTGTTTTGCCTTGATTTCCGAGGTGACGGGAAGCAGTTCCTTGCCCTCGGAAAAGGTCTACTCGAAGTCGATGAGTTCGACGTCGAACAACAGCGTGGCGTTTGCAGGGATAGACCCTCCGGCTCCACGCGAACCGTACCCGAGATCTGAAGGGATGATCAGCGTGCGTTTTTCCCCTTTTTTCATGGCCAAGAATGCTTCATCCCAGCCTTTAATTACGCGCCCGAGACCCACCTGAAAGACAAACGGCTCTCCTCGATCGTACGAGCTGTCAAATTTGACGCCGTTTAGGAGGGTGCCTTTGTAATGCGCGGTTACAGAGTCACCCACCTTCGGGGTTGAATCGCCGGTACCCTCCTTAGTAACCGTATAGTGAAGTCCGGATTCGGTGCTCAAGGCGTCCGGATACATCTTTTTGATCTTAGCGATTTCCGGGTTGTCGAGCATTAGGTCGACCGTTGTCTCGAGCGCTGAAACTCTGGTCTCGAGCTCGCTGTTGTCCTCGGTACTGGAAGTTGTCTCTACGGGAGTTTGTTTGGAGCAACTCGCTAGAATCAAAAGGGCGGCAATGCTTGCGGAAAGAGTGAGAATGGTCTTCATGTTAAGTGATAGTACTTTGATGGACAGTTGAGTTTTTCAAGTGGGAAACCTAGATCTTGCTTGAGATGTGTCGAGCCTAGATCCTATTGAAATTCCTATGGACGGTGAGGTTATTCAGTCAAATCAGCCAATTGCGGTGGACGAGATTATGCTAGTGCCTCGCCACAACGCGAAGCGCTATATTGCGAGGGTTGATGCGGAGGGAAATATTGTGGTCACGATTCCGAAGAGGGGAAGTCGGAAAGGGGCGGTCGCTTTTGCTCGAGAGCATACCGCATGGCTTCGAGAGCAGCAGCGACTGGCCGCGAGTCGAAAAGAAAGGAATCCCCTGCGGAATGGAGACTGGATTTGGTTTCGGGGTAAACGAGTCGAGCTGAAAGTATCCAAAGATTGGGGGCGTCCTGTTTTGCGATTTTCCGAGGAAGTGTTGTTTATTGCAGACGAAGATATCGATCTAGCAAGACCTCTCGGGAAGAAATTGCAATCGCTCGCCAAGGCGGAGCTCCCTGAAAGAGTCGCCAGCTTGGCGCAAAAATTCGACTTGAAGCATTCAGGGGTCAGTATCCGCAATCAGAAAACCCGTTGGGGCTCCTGTTCTTCAACCGGCCGCATTTCCCTGAACTGGCGACTCGTGATGACCCCTCCCGAGGTGTCAGACTATATCGTGATACACGAACTCATGCATTTGCGGGAGATGAATCATTCTCACCTGTTTTGGAGACTTGTGCGCGAAGCCTGTCCTCGATACAAAGCGTACGAGCGCTGGTTAAACGAACACCAGTCGGAATTGAGCTGGGGTTAGAACGTTGCAGGTGACGCTAGGCAAGCGTCTGAGCTTCCCTGTTCTAGAGAACGCAGGTTTCAAAACCCGCATAGTCCAGCAAATATTCATCGAGGCAGACCATGGCTTCCGAAACGACTCGCGGCATATAATCGCCGTTGGCTAGTCGTCTTTGACAGTGCAGTATGATGTCAAGAATCGGATCTACTTTGATCCCTGAGTAGCGAGAGTCCTCCAACTGATCCTTGATGTAGGATTCAAGGTCTTTGATTGTTAGATGCGTGTCTATGCACGTTGTCATGGTTCCTCCTTTCTGTAGTTGCCGAGCGAGGGCTTGTGGGCCACTTCTTTAATCGGCAGGATTGCCAAACTCGTTAGTCCTATGACAGTTAAAGAAAGGTGAAGTTCGCCTTTATCGCGCAAATATTTTTAAAGCGACTGATTTTGGGGTAGCGCGAGGGACAGTTGTGTCCCGCGAGAGTTCGCAATAAACGCCCTAGCGACGTTTCATTTCGGTATCGAAAAGAGAGCGAACTGACTTGATCGCGTACTTGGTCAGCCGATTCCCGTTTGATCCGCGACCTTTGATCGCAAGCTCTCCAAAATCGTATTCGAATTCCTTAGTACGCGCTTTTGATGTTTGCGTAAGTCGAACGATGATCGGACGGGTGGCGCCATCCAAATTAGCTCTGAAATAGTGGACTTTCGATCCTTTGTTCCCCTTGGTCAAATCATAGACTTTGTCTCGGGTGACACCGCTGACCATGAATCGTTTTACGTAGGAATCACCTCTAGATCCATCTCGATAGACCATGTCGTAGATCGTTTCTTCATCACCTTTTTTCCAAACGGCGACATGGATAATGTCTTGTCCCATGTAGACTTTGTCGGCCACCCGTGAGACGCGGAAAGTGCCATCTCCACAAAAGCAAATAATGTCATCGAGTTGAGTGCACTCTTCCACGAACTCGTCTCTTTTGAGACCAGTTCCGATAAAGCCGTCTTCCCGATTGACGTAGAGCTTCTCGGTTGGAAGTGCCACTTCTGTGGCCTTGATCGTGACAAAGCTGTCGATACGCGTGCGGCGCTCGCGTCCTTTACCATACTTGTCGATGAGACCTTGAAGATAGGATATGGTGAACTCAGTCAGTTTGCGCAGCGACCGCTTGGTTGCTCGAATTTCCTTTTCGGTGGTTTTGATGACTTCGTTGGCCTTAAACGAATTGTATTTCGAGATGCGCTTGATTCGAATTTCCGTTAAACGGGCAACGTCGTCGTCGGTCACCTCTCGTTTAAGTAGTTTCTTGAAAGGCTTTAAGCCGATATGAATCTCTTCGATAACAGACTCCCAGGTCTCACATTCTTCAATACGCCGGTAGATCCGCTCCTCTATAAAGATACGCTCGAGAGAGTCGAAGTGCCATTTCTCCTCGAGTTCTCCCAGCTTGATCTCGAGTTCCTTTTTAAGGAGTCCTCGAATTCTATCAGTTGACTGCCTAAGGATTTCACTGACACCGATGAATGTGGGCTGGTCATTAGCGATGGAACATGAGTTTGGCGAAACTGAAACTTGGCAGTCAGAGAAGACGTAGAGGGCGTCAATCGTTGCGCTTGCATCTGCACCGGTGGGAAGGGTAATGACGATCTCGGCGTTTTCAGAGGTGTTGTCTTCGATTTTCTTGATCTTCACCTTCCCTTTGCTGTTGGCTAAAAGGATCGAGTCGATGAGCGATGATGTTGTGACTCCGTAGGGAATCTCGGTGATTGCGATCTGGTATTTGCTCCGAATATCGAAGACTGCCCGAACCAGGATTCTGCCTCCACGAACTCCGTCATTGTAATTCGACGCATCCATAACTCCGCCGGTAGCGAAATCTGGATACAGCTCGAATTCCTCTTTCCGGAGATAGGCGATGGAAGCTTCAAGAATTTCGATAAAATTATGTGGCAGGATCTTGCAGGCTAGACCGACAGCAATGCCTTCGCATCCTTCGGCGAGAAGGAGTGGAAATTTGACCGGCAAGTTTACGGGCTCCTTATTGCGCCCATCGTAGGATGCCTGCCAAACGGTTGTCTTGGGATTGAAGACAACTTCTCTCGCGAAGGGCGAGAGGCGTGCTTCGATGTACCGGGCAGCGGCCGCTCCATCGCCCGTTAGCGTGTTACCCCAATTCCCTTGTGTATCGATTAATAGATTCCGCTGGCCCATCCCTACCATAGCAGAATAGATGCTCGAGTCCCCATGTGGGTGGTACCGCATGGAGTGCCCGATGACGTTTGCCACTTTGTTGTACCGGCCGTCATCTAGCTCTTTAAGCGCATGAAGGATCCGACGCTGAACCGGTTTGAGCCCGTCTTCGAGAGCAGGAACGGCACGGTCAAGAATGACGTAAGAAGCGTATTCAAGGAACCAGTTCTGGTAAGACTGGGCGAGAGGAGCTTTGCCATTACCAGCCTCGCCTAGATTCACTTTTTCAGGCACGTTTTCATCTTTGCTTTCTTCGAAATCGAAGGACTCTTGCTGGTTGCCTTTGTTCTTTTTTCGAGGGCTCATTTTGTGGAATGCCGCATTGATTAAGAGGCGACTTCAATTAGGTCTTTCTCGACCTGAAGGTTCTCTATGATGAATCCCTGTCGTTCAGGAGTGTTCTTCCCCATGTAGAAAGAGAGGAGTTCGTCGATGTTGTGGAGCTGACTCATGGTGACGGGATCCAGTTTGATTTTCGGGCCGATGAATGTGGCGAATTCTTCTGGGGATGCTTCTCCAAGACCTTTGAATCGAGTAATCTCGACCCCTTTCCCCAGCTTTTCCACGGCACGGTTTTTTTGCGCCTCAGTGTAGCAATATTCTGTCTTCTTTTTAGTACGCACTCGGAATAGGGGGGTCTGAAGAATATAGAGGTGTCCTTGTCGGACGAGGTCGGGAAAGAACTGTAGAAAAAAGGTGAGAAGCAGGAGACGGATATGCATGCCATCAACGTCGGCATCCGTCGCGATTACAACCTTGTTGTAACGCAGGGTATCGAGACCATCCTCAATATCCAAGGCGCTTTGGAGGCAATTGAACTCGTCATTCTGGTAGACGATTTTTTTGCTTAGTCCAAAGGCGTTGAGCGGTTTTCCTTTAAGGCTGAATACTGCCTGAGTATTGACGTCCCGCGTCTTTGTGATCGACCCCCCCGCAGAGTCGCCCTCAACAATAAAGAGCGTCGAATCATTTGCCTGTTTGTGTTTGGTGTTAAAGTGGGCCCGACAGTCTCGAAGCTTCTTGTTGTGGAGATTGACCTTCTTGGCCTTTTCTCGGGCGAGCTTTCGAATCCCGGAAAGTTCTTTCCGCTCCTTTTCGCTGGCTACGATCTTTTCTTGAATCGCTTTAGCCGTTTCTGGAAATTGGTGTAGATGGAGATCCAGTTCCTTTTTAATGAAATTGTTGACGAAATTACGAATCGTTGGGCTCTTAGGACCCATATTCTGGGAGCCTAACTTGGTCTTCGTCTGGCTCTCGAAAACGGGTTCCTGCACACGTAGCGATATCGAGGATACGATCGATGTCCGGATGTCTGAAGCATCGTAGTCCTTTTTGAAGAACTCTCGAATGGTTTTGACGATTGCTTCACGGAAAGCGGCTTGGTGGGTGCCTCCCATCGTAGTATGCTGCCCGTTGACGAAAGAAAAGTAATCTTCGCCGTAGTGGGTGCCATGCGTCATGGCTACCTCGATATCCTCTCCCTTGAGATGGATAATCGGATAAAGGATGTCGCCGGTGAGATTGTTCTCGAGAAGATCCTTGAGTCCGTTCTCGGATCGAAAAGTCTTTCCATTGAGGGAAAGGGTCAGGCCCGTGTTCAGATAGGCGTAGTTCCAGAGCATTGTCTCGACGAAATCGAGACGATATTCAAATGATTTGAATATCGCTTTGTCGGGGGTGAACTCGACGTAGGTGCCATCTTTCTCGGCGGTCTTGATTTGGCGACTTTCGGATTCCAATTCGCCTTGGGAAAAGATCGCCTGTTTCATTTTCGAGTCCCGATAGGACTCGGCGAGAAAATAGCTGGACAAGGCATTGACCGCTTTGGTGCCGACGCCGTTCAGTCCTACGCTCTTTTGGAAAGTTTCACTATCGTATTTGGCGCCTGTATTGATCTTGGAAACACAGTCTACCACTTTGCCGAGGGGGATTCCACGTCCAAAGTCCCTGACCGCCACTACCTCATCACCAACCGTTATGTCGATTCGCTTTCCGTGCCCGCTCGAATGCTCGTCGATCGAGTTGTCGATGATTTCCTTCAACAACACGTAAATCCCGTCGTCAGCGGATGCTCCATTTCCCAGTTTCCCGATGTACATTCCCGGCCTGAGCCGGATGTGCTCACGCGGGCTTAAGGATTTAATGCTCGATTCGGTATAATTCGATTCTGCCATTTCTTGGCTCGATAGCAATAAGACCGAGCGTCGAAATCAAGCGGTAATGTTGCAGTTGAGCCTAGGAAAAAGGGTATACACCGAGGAATCGCGGGATAGCGTTTTCTCTTTACAATATTTTATCTGATAGTTGGGTTGCGATCACCTCAAATGAAAACGGTTTTCCTTACCCCTCGACTATGAGTTCCTCAGCTCCCACTACTGAAAAAGCAAAAAATGATCGGGCCTTGCGCTTTTATCGTGATGCCCTCGGGCTAGAGCGGCTCCATTACGGAATGTGGTTGCCGGATGACGAGCTGACGATGGAAGCGCTCAAGGCAGCTCAGAAGCGTTATGAAGATTTTCTGATCGATAGTATTCCTGAAGGAACCCGCCGGGTACTTGATGTGGGTTGTGGTACGGGGGAACTTTGCCTGCATTTGAAAGCTCAAGGGTATGAGGTCGAAGGGCTTTCACCCGACATCAATCAGAAGAAGGTCTTTGCGGAAAAAGTGGAAGCTCCTTTCCATTTCACAAAATTCGAAGATTCGCAATTGGAAGGTGGATACGATCTCATCATTATGAGTGAGTCTTGCCAGTATATTCCCCTGGACAAGGTATTTGAAGTGGCTCAACAGGCCTTGAACCCAAAGGGCTATTTAATGGTTTGCGACTATTTTGTCCTAGATCAGAATGCGGGTGAATTGTCCAAGAGCGGGCACGACTATAATGAGTTTCTGAAAAAGGCAGAAGAAAGCGCCTTTGAAATTGTCAGTCGCAGGGATATCACACCGGACATTCGCAAGACCCTTGAAATTGCCGATGATTGGGCAGAAAAGATTTTGCTGGGCGCGGACATTTTGACCGAGAAGTTTCGCGAACGGAACCCTTTCCTCTGGAAGATTGTTAAGTGGTTTGGTCGCAGCAAGTACGAGAAAGCGCTGTCGCAAAGAGTATTAATCGACGCAGAAAAGTTTTGTGCGGTCAAAAAATACGAGTTCTTCCTTTTCCAATTGCAACCGTAAGGTCTCGCCACTCGGTCAAGAAGACCGATAGTCGATTCCCGTTTTCAAAGGGACTGTCGCTCTGCGGAGGAATCAGTCAGTTCGCGCTAGTTCTTTGGCTCCGATATCACGTCGCAAGTATTTGGACATGTAGTCAACTCTATCGCATAGCTCGTAGGCTTTGTCGCGAGCTTCGCGAAGATTGGCTCCTAGAGCGGTAACTCCGAGAACTCGACCTCCGTTTGTAACAATGTTTCCCGACTCGTCGGCTTTTGTTCCCGCGTGGAATATAAATTGGTTGTCTCCCACCGAATCAGGGAAAGAAATTGGGTCACCTTTCGGGTAGCTATTGGGGTAGCCCTCTGCGGCAAGGACGACAACCATGGCGTATTCGTCTTTCACTTTCACGTTGATCTCTCCCAGCTTGCCCTTGGCGGCCGCCAGCATGATTTCGACTGGGTCAGTCTCCAGGCGAGTGATCAGCACTTGAGTTTCAGGATCTCCAAATCGGGTGTTGTACTCCAGCACTTTGGGGCCAGTAGCGGTCATCATCAGGCCGATGAAAAGGGTTCCGCGAAAGTCTATTCCTTCAGCCGCAATCCCGTCGACACTGGGTTTGACGATTTCGGTTTCAATGCGTTGCATCATCGCATTGTCTATCAAATCGGCTGGAGAATAAGCCCCCATTCCACCGGTATTGGGGCCGACATCGCCCTCGTAAACTTGCTTGTGGTCTTGGCTTGTAGGCAGAATGACGTAGTCTTTTCCGGATACAATGGCGTGGATTGATGTTTCTTCACCAACGAGGCACTCTTCGATAAGAACGGACTTTCCGCTCTCTCCAAAAGCGCCGCCGTCAATCATGTCAACTACAGCCTTTTTGGCAGTTTCGAAATCCTCGGCGATGACTACGCCTTTACCCGCTGCGAGCCCATCAGCCTTCACGACAATGGGGAAGCTGGCGGTATCTAGATATTGAACAGCGGCATCGGATTCAGTGAAATTGGCTGCAGCGCCCGTCGGAATATTGTATTTGAGCAGCAGCTCTTTGGTGTAAGTTTTACTGCCTTCAAATCGGGCCCCGTCCGCCTTAGGGCCATAGGCGAGGATACCCTTGTCGTTCAGGCGATCCACCAGTCCTAAGCAAAGCGGAACCTCGGGTCCGACGACGACAAAATCTACGCTCTCACTCTCCGCAAGTTCGACCAGCCCATCTATATTGTCAGCGGCGACGGGTTTGCACTCGCAAATCGTAGCCATACCCGGGTTCCCCGGCGCAGCAAGGGTCCGTTTTACGAGCGGACTGTTTACGCAAGCATTTACGAGAGTGTGTTCGCGTCCGCCGGAGCCAACGACAAGTACGGTGAGGGAGGATTGGTCTGACATTCAAAAAGATTTAGAAAGCGCTAAAAACGGGAAGGCAACGAAAAGATGACGGCATCAATTCTGCATTCGCTATTGGAGGTAATCGTGCCGTCGAATGTACACCTTGTAACCTGTTCTCCCTACAGCACCTGCAAACGCTTTCGGTAGAAATCGACGATCTCGTCGGGATTGTCAGAGAACAGAAGATAGTCCTCGATCCATGCTGGCATTCGCTCTTTTCGCACCATCAGGCTGAACTGGTCCTGGAGGCTCTTGAAATACTCCGGATGAAAGAAAACGTAGGGAGCTCGGGGTCGGATCCCCAGCTTCAAGTTGCATAGTTCAATCCCAATTTCTTCCATGGTTCCTGCGCCCCCTAAATTGAAAATACAGAAGTCAGCGACTTGAAACCATTTCTGGCGATTGTGCCGGTTCTTTTCCTGAAAGGAGTTGAAGAAGTCTACTCCTACTTTGGGTGGTTGAGCCTCTAGTTCCAAATAAGCAGCGCCGGTAAGACAATTATTGGAACGGCCGACATCTGATGCCAGTCCCATGACTCCCTCGCCACCTCCTGTCAGAATGCCAACATTTGGGCCGAAAAAATCTGTCATCCGCTCCACCAGAATCGTGATTTTGCGAACTTCTTCTGCGCTCATTTCCAAGGCGGATCCGTAGAATGCAAGTATCGTACAGGCCAGAAAGCGATCAACATTGGCTTCTTTAATAAAATAGCCATGACCATTCTTGTAGGTATGAATAAAAATCTCGTTCAGATACGAATTGTACCAATACACCTTCAAACCCAGTTGCTCGTAGGTTTCGAGTCGGCTATGGGCATCGCTGGATAGAAAGAAGTTCTGCATGGGAGTGGCTTTCCGAAATACAATCCGGCTCAGGTTGAGTCGCTGTATCCGGGCTAGGATTTCGATGTGCTCCGTGAGGCTGGGGAAAAAGTCGAGTACAAGTGTATCCGCTTTCGCATCGCCTTTACGAATTGCCTGATTGACGGTCTGGTACCCGAAATGCTTGGCCGTGCCGACCCGAAGGAGCGACTTGTCAATATCGCCTGAGGTGTGGATTAAAAGACTTTGGTTCTCGGTTAGGGCGCTTTGGCCGCTAACGGAAACTCGAGTGGTGGGGCGAACGCCGGAAAAATGGGCCTTCGGGTTTTCGTCCAGCTGCCGGTACACCGTAGTTAGATTGGTATACATCTTCTCGCTCTGGGTTTGCAGGGCCTCCTTTTGCTTCTTATCGAATGTGGGGGAGTGGTAGACCTCAATCGAGACGACGGGATTGATTACCGGCTGGTCACTTTGGTTGTAGATTTCGAGGATTATGTTGGAGCCGCTGGTTTTTACAGGATCGAGGAGAACCGCCCCAGAGTGAAGGCCGAAGTTTCCATCTCCGCGATTCAGCACCACGTAGTGATCTTTCAGGTACACGGAGCAACTGGTCAAGAGGCCTGAATTTGGCGGAACGTCGACAACCTCGATGTCTTTGCGAATTTGCGTTTTGTCGAGAAAGGACCGCGGATAGTATCCTTCCGTGAGCAATATGTGGTCGCGTTTGGAAACGGTTTTTGGAAGTGTGTAGCGGACCTTGTGAGGAGTTAGAAAGACCCGGCCAAACCGGTCAATCGATGTTGTGTCGGGCAATTTGATCAGGTTTGATTCCAGAGCCTTCCAGATTTCATCCGAAGAGAGTTTCTGACTTTCGGGGGCGTAAAAGAGGCGTCCGGCCTGTGTCCCGGGCTCCAGCAGCTCTTTGTAGTACGGCGCGCATGGGAACGAGGAGTCGTACAGAAATGCTTCACAGTCCAGGATGAGGCGATCTCGATTCAATCTTGGAGGGCGAGTCGCAATGATCTCTAGACCGATACGCGCAAGCGAGCTCCGTTCGCTGAATTGGATCTTTTTCAGTCGGCTGCGCGCGATCTCGATTTCCGCCTTATCTTTGAGCCGAAAGGTGATTGTGAGTTCGAGCAAATTCGATTCCTTTTTCTCTTTGGCGGTAGTTATGACTCCGTCATCGCTGATCCAGAAGGTTTCGTTGTTCATGTGTTCGCGTCTCGTTTTGGTCGTTTACAATTCATCTTTTTTCGCTAGTCCTTGCTTTTCAACGTATTGGGTCTGGTCCTTGACAAGGTTCCTGTCCATTCGTCTTTATGAGAGGTATCTTTTTGAAAACGAGTCATTTATGAAGAAGCAAATCGCTTTCCTAGCAATCTTTTCCACCAGTTTTAGTCTGACAGGTCAATCGCCTGACGAAGTATTGCAGGAGGAGGTTGCCGAATTCACTTCGATGGAGTTACTCGAGACTTGGGGTTTCCTCTTGTCGGAGAGATTTAACTTAGGCGGTCTTGAGATCACGGATGCCGAAGTAGACGCTATTTCGCGAGGGATGAAACGGTACGTCAATCGGGAGGATCCTCCGACGGATCTATCAAAGTCGCTGGATCCGATGCAGAATTACTTTGTCGAGCGGGAGGAGTCTGTACGGGTGAACCAAATGAAACGAAACCAGGCCGAGGAGCTCGAGTTTTTCGATTCGATTGTGGGGCAACCCGGTTACCAGTCGCTTGCCACGGGTCTTTATTTTCAAATCATTGAAAAAGGGAATGACAGAAAGCCGGGGAAGAATGATCGGGTGAGTTGCCATTATGTGGGTACGTTTCTCGATGGGGTTGAATTTGACAGCTCTTACAAGCGGAATGAGCCTTCGGAGTTCGTCTTGAATTCGGTTATTCCTGGCTGGACCCAAGGGCTTCAGCTGATCGGTGAAGGAGGTAAGGTGAAGCTATTCGTACCAGCCAAGCTCGGGTACGGCGACCAAGGAACACCCGGAGTCCCTCCGGCTTCCGCGCTCATTTTTGAAGTGGAACTGTTAAAGGTGCTAGGGCCCGATCCCGCAGCATTGGGATTGCCGCCGATCCCGCAGTAGATCCTCAGAGATTTCGTTTCCCCATGAAACTGGCGCTCGTGACGGAAACCTTTCCGCCCGAAGTTAATGGGGTTTCGATGACATTGGGGCGCCTGGCGGAAGGGTTGAGCCTCAGGGGATTCGAAGTTCAGGTATTAAGGCCGACTCAAAAGGGAGAACGTAAACATCTCGATCGTCTTGGGGGTGGGTTAAGCGAATTCCTCGTGGCGGGAATCCCATTGCCTGGGTATGATGGACTGAGGATGGGTCAGCCAAGCGCGTACCGCTTGCTGCGAGAATGGAGCCGCAACCCTCCCGATATTATTCATGTCGCTACCGAAGGTCCTCTAGGTCTGACTGCTTTGTGGGCGGCTAGCATGTTGAGGATCCCCGCTTCCTCAACGTATCATACGAATTTCCACCAATATACGGGGCATTACAACATCGGGTTGATCCGGGATTTCATTTTGGTGTTTCTCCGTATAGCCCACAACTCATGTGGCTGTACTTTAGCTCCAACCAGGCAGATGGCGAATGAGCTGAAGAGCCTTGGCTTTAAGAATATGGGAGTTCTGTCAAGGGGAGTGGATACAGCGCTTTTTTCGCCGGAACGACGAGATCCTCAACTGAGATCTGAATGGGGTGCGAAAGAAAACGAATGCGTATTCACCTATGTAGGACGTGTGGCTAGCGAGAAAAATATTGATCTTGCAGTCCAGTCATATCTGTTGGCGAGGGAGAAGCGGTTGAATATTTTGATGGTGATCGTTGGCGATGGGCCCGAGAAAAAACGATTGGAGCGATTGTATCCGGACATCGTTTTCGCTGGCATGAGAAAAGGGGAAGACCTTGCCCGGCACTATGCATCAAGCGACGTGTTTCTGTTTCCCAGTGTAACGGAGACATTCGGCAATGTGGTGACTGAAGCAATGTCATCTGGACTCGCGGTCGTTGCTTATGACTATGCCGCTGGACGCGAATTGATAGAGACGGGTGTGAATGGCTACTTGGTACCCTTTGGCGAATCGGAGGAATTTCAGAGTCAAACGGTGAAACTCATGAACCTGAAGCTAGATGAGCTGGCGAAGATCCGTGATGCCGCTCGAGAAACGGCCCTGAATGTTAGCTGGAGCCGAGTGGTCGAAGACTTTCAGCAATCGCTGACGACCGTGAAAAAGGGTGATAGAAAAAGGTACGCGAAGGTCGTATAGCCAAGAAGATCATGGAGCCTGAGATCGTATTTATTATCAACCCCAATTCCGGGAAGCGGGGAAAGGGCCCAGTTCGAAAGGAAAAGGTTGATGCATTCATCCGAAAAAAGGGATTGAACGCTCGGGCTGTTTTGACGGAGCGAGCCGGTCACGCGTCAGAAATTGCACGGCAGGCTCTTGAGCAGGGTGTGGAACGAATTGTAAGCGTGGGCGGTGACGGCACCTTGAACGAAATCGCGAAAGTACTGGTTGGCACGCAGGTGCCATTGGGTCTAGTTCCCATGGGTTCTGGCAATGGGCTGGCCCGCCATCTGAACCTTCCGTTGCGTTTTGAAGAAGCGCTCGAGATTTCTGTCGGTGAACGAGTTGTCAGTATCGACACGGCGGAGGCAAATGGACATCCGATTTTCAATGTTATGGGCATTGGTCTGGACGCGGAAATTGGAAACCGTTTTAACGAATCCAAAGGTCGCGGGTTTTTGAGGTACTTGAAAGAAGGGTGGGGTACGTTGTTTTACTATCGTTCCTCTGGGTATACGCTCGAGCGAGATGGCGAAGCCAGAAATGTCGATGCCTATTTAATCGCAATCGCCAATTCTTCCCAGTATGGAAATAATGCCTACATAGCTCCCGATGCCTCTTTGAAAGACGGGAAATTCAATTGCGTCGTCATTCAATATCCCGGTTTTTTTGGGGCTTTAGTTTTGATCTGGCGAATGTTCTCCAAATCAATCTACGCCAGTAAAAAAGTTGAGGCGTTTTGTGAGGAGTCCATGCGAATCAAGCTAAGCCATCCCACGTTCTTTCACGTCGATGGAGAGATCTTCCGGTGTGAAAGCGAAATTGATATCGTATCTCGCCCGCAATCGCTACGGCTGGTATTGCCTTCAAGTAGATTTGCCTAAGAGGCGCCCTACGGTGCGAGAAACTTTGGGGTAAAGGTAGGGCTCGACGGTCCGGCGAGCCGCAGAGACTGGATCGACTTATGCGGCAGAGCGGGGACGCTCTCGCCCTACCTTTGCGAATCGCCAAAGGAAAAATGCTCTAATGGTAGCTCCTCTTACGCGGCAGCGCTGGCTCTGGCTCGTTTCGCCAGAAAGTCAATCCAGGCAGGGTGCTCATTCAAGCAAGGGATGGCGACAAATGACTCACCCCCGGCTTCCAGAAATTGCTCTTTACCCTCCATCGCTATTTCTTCGAGGGTCTCGAGGCAGTCCGAAACAAAAGCGGGCATCATGACGAGTATGCGTTTCTTCCCCTTTTCCACGAGTTCGGGAATTACGAAGTCAGTGTAGGGTTCCAGCCAGGGCTCGCGTCCCAGTCTGGATTGGAAGGAAATCGAGTACTGTTCAGGGGTGAGGCCCGCTCTAGCAACGAAGGCGTTGGTGGTTGCCAGGGTTTGGGCTTTGTAGCAAGTGGCGTGGGCAGGGCTGCAAACGGAGCAGCAGTCTTTGACGATCCGGCAGTGGCCCTTTGAAGAGTCTGCTTTGGACAAGTGTCGAGCGGGTATTCCGTGGTAGGAAAAGAGCAGATGGTCAAATTCGGTCTCCAAGTAGGGTTTAGCGGACTGATAGAGCGCCTCGATGTAGTCGGGATCGTTGTAGAAGGGTTGAACGATCTCTACTTCAATATCGGGCATTTGCGCTGCAATTTCCTCCATGACTCTAACCACGACGGTCTCATAACTCGACATGGCGTAATGGGGGTAGAGAGGGACTAGGAGCAGTTTATTGATACCCTTTGCCTTCAGGTTGCTGATGGCGGAAGGGATTGACGGACTGCCGTAGCGCATGGCCAGCTCGACGTGATCGTCAATTCGCTCCTGCAGCAAAGCTTGCACGTTTTTGCTCGTAACGATCAAGGGGGACCCCTGATCCGTCCAAACTTTCTCATAGGCTTCGGCCGATCGTTTGGGACGTGTGGGCAGTATGAAGCAGTTGAGAACAAACTGCTGGATAGGCTTTGCGGTGTCGAGAACCCGATCGTCGGACAAAAACTCTCTCAAGTATGAGCGAACGTCTGAAACGGAAGTTGAATTGGGGGATCCCAGATTTACTAGCAGTACTGCGCTTTTTTGCATCGACCGTGGCTATAGGCATCCGAATTAGGAGTGTCAAATAAGCATCAGCGGAAAATCGCTTCAACAAGTGTTCAAGACGGTTGTGGTCACTTATAGGCAACTCTAGCCCTAGACTCGACAATTTAAGTTCCTCTTGGTGGACAGGTTGCCGCATCGGGTAGCGGGCGATCTCCGAGTGCCCACAAAAAGTAGAACAGGCATCCTGCCTGTTCTACTTTTCGGAGATCACCCGCTACCTTAACGCGAAAGACAAACCGACCTCAAATCGCCCGGTTGCGTCTCATCGCTTCGGCATCGAACCCGACATGCTTGAGAAATTGCCTCTCGAAAAAGCTTTGGTTCTCGTAGCCGACTGCCGCGCAGATTTCTCCGATTGAGAGGCTCGTTTCAAGTACCAGCCGCTTGGCCTCTTTCATGCGGCGGTGAATGAGGTTCTGAATAGGTGGTTCTCCAAAGTGCTTGGTGAATAGGCGACTGAACTGTGAGGGCGAGAGTCCGGATTTGGAGCTAATCTCTTCCAAGGTCCATTTTCTAGCGAGGTCTGAATCGATAAGTGAGGAGGCTTGGGCGATCCGCTCATCATAAGATGCACTCGACGCATCCGCAATCAGGAGTAACAGCATGCGGAGAGCGTGATCTTGTATCCGTTTTTCAATATCATTTTCTGCGTCCCACGCGAGAGCCAGATTAGCTATCGCTCTGAGAGTGGTGGGGTTGGACGTTTGGATCGGACCTGTGGGTACCGTGAGCTCTTGTGCAGGCATGGTCTCGCCTTCAGTATTCAGTATTTCAAATCGAGCCACAAATAGTGAAAGGGGATCCAGTAGATTTTGTTCTGCTTCGATTTGGTCATTTGGACTGAAAAGAAAGCAGATTCCCGGGTTCAAACTATAACTTGCGCCGTTGTGCGTCAGTGTGCCCGACCCGTCGAGAATGCCCCAAATGGCATGATCGGACAGGGAACTGGTTTTCCAGCTCCAGATGGGCTCGCAATGGTAAAGGACCGGAGTAGCCGTTAATCTAAGTTCGGCGTGATTGGAAATCCATAGCGCGTCCTTGTCGGGCATGTCCAATGTGTGCCGTGAAGGTCGTTTTGCCGCAATGAAATAAATCGAACTGGGCAACGGTTTGAAAATCAAGCGTAGCATAGGCATCTTGCTTGTGTAAGCAGGCGGTCCATTCGACAAAGCTCAGGATCAATGAGAAGCCTGTCGTACTCAAACCGTTGTTTAATGAATTAGACTTAAGAAGGTGGGTGGAAATCTAAAAATGAAAGCGATCAACGACCGTTGGTGAAATTGATAGTCTTGAAGCAACTGAAAAGACTTCCAGTTGAGGAGAGTCTGTGGAAATATCTTGTCCCATTGCTGAATTATAATTCGTTCAGCGTTTCCCCAGTTATGAATACCCTACTCATTTCCCGAGCGACGCGCGCGCTGTGCTCGATTCTGACCCTTTCCTTAACGCATGTTTTGCTCAATGCGGCTGAGCAGCCGAATGTCTTGATCGTGATCGCTGACGACTGCACGCACAACGATCTTCCCCTCTACGGAGGCAAAAACGCCAAGACACCGCACATCGACCAGCTCGCCGGCGAGGGCCTCCTTTTCAATCACGCTTATCTCAGCGAAGCGATGTGCCAGCCTTGCCGTTCCGAAATGTACACGGGCCAGCATCCGATGCGAAATGGAGCGGCTTGGAATCACTCGGGAAGCCGGCCTGACACGAAAAGCCTCCCACATCACCTAGGTTCGCTCGGCTATCGCGTAGGGCTTTCCGGAAAGGTCCATGTGACGCCGAAGTCCGCCTTTCCGTTTAAAAAGGTGGAAGGCTTTGACCCGAGTTGTGTGCGAACTCCTACTCAGGCCCATGACCTCAGCGCCATCAAACGCTTTATGGCGAAGGAGGGTGACGAACCCTTCTGCCTCGTAGTCGCTTTGGTTGAGCCTCATGTACCTTGGGTTATGGGAGACCGCTCCCAGTATCCGGATAATCAGATAGACTTGCCTCCTTATTTAGTGGATACGGAAGTGACACGGGACGCCTTTGCTCGATATTTGGCTGAGATCACTTATATGGATCAGCAGGTAGGTGAGATCATGGATACGCTTAATGAAACGGGAAAGGCGAAGGACACGCTGGTCCTTTTCACTTCGGAGCAAGGATCTCAGTTTCCCGGCTGTAAGTGGACCAACTGGGACAATGGGGTCCATACCGCTCTCATCGCCCGCTGGCCAGGACGCGTTCCGGCGGGAAAGCGAACGGACGCCATCGTACAGTATGCTGATTTCGCCCCAACACTGGTCGATCTGGCGGGAGGGGATCCGGGCGCCTTCGAATTTGATGGAACCAGTTTTCGCGAGGCGCTCATGGACGAGACGAAACCGCATCGGGACTTTGCCTATGGGATTCACAACAACATCCCGGAAGGTCCCGCTTACCCGATCCGCACGATTACCAATGGGGAGTTTCGCTACATTCGGAATCTGAGTCCGGATGATATCTACATCGAAAAGCACCTCATGGGTACGCGTGGGGATGGGGCCCTCAATAATCCTTACTGGAGTACTTGGATGTATGAGAGCGGCCAGACTGAGGAAGCGGAACGCATTGTGAAACGGTATATGAAGCGCCCTGCGGAACAACTCTATCGAACTTCGGAAGACCCGTACGAAATTGTGGATTTGGCTGGCGATCCCCGCTGCTCAAAAATCAAGGCCACTTTGAGCCGCGAGCTCGATCACTGGATGCACGAACAGAACGATCCGGGGATTCGGCTCGATACGCGTGAAGCTCATGCAGCGGCTAAAAAGGGGGAACATATATATTAGGATGATAGATGAATTGGCAATGGGTAGCGGGCGATCTCCGGGCGCCCAAAGGTATTTCTTGGATGGGCACTCGGAGATTGGCCGCTACCTTAAGGTGTTTTTCTTGCTGCTGTCCCTTTACGGGATTTGCCTTGGTCTGCAGGCTGCAGAGCGTCCCAACATTGTCATGATTCTCGCCGACGATCTGGGACAAGGGGATTTGTCCTGCAACAATCCGGATTCCAAAATTCCGACGCCGCATCTGGACCAACTGGCCGCAGAAGGAATCAACTTTAGCGACGCCCATAGCCCGTCGGGAGTGTGCTCGCCGACTCGGTACGCTCTTTTGACAGGTCGCTATGCGTGGCGGTCGGCCTTAAAAAAAGGCGTTCTGAACGGGGCGTCCCCACCGCTTATCGAGCGAGGGCGGCTCACTTTGCCGGGCATGCTGAGATCTCGAGGCTACTCTACAGCGGCTATTGGGAAATGGCATCTCGGGCATGAGTGGCCTTTGAAGGAGTCTTCGGGAAAAGTGACGCCGGGAAATATTGATTGGGACCAACCCGCCCAGTACAGCGCATTGGATGCGGGCTTTACGTATCATTTCGGCCTCGCCAGGCCAGCATGGGCCTTTATGGAATACGGTCGAGTTTTGGTTGAGCCGACCGAGGCGTTCGATTTGAGCCACATACCGAGCGAAATTATTGGCGGGAATAACAACCGCGGATTTCGCCAGCCCGGATTTGAATTCGAGGACATGATTCCTGCTTGGATCGAAAAGGCGAATGGCTTTATTGAGCGTAACGCCGATGCGGATACGCCGTTTTTTGTCTACTTCGCACCCATTTGTCCGCATCGGCCCATCAATCCCAATTCCGAATTTCATGGGAAGAGCGAGTGTGGCGTTTTCGGCGATTTCGTCGTCGAACTCGATGATGCGGTGGGCCAGCTTCTTGCGACACTCGAGAAAACCGGTCAGGCTGACAATACGCTGGTGATCTTTTCTGCCGACAATGGGGCTGAGATCAACACCTATGGCCACATCGAGAAGTACGATCACTGGAGCTCAAATGGCCGCCGCGGCGCTAAGCGCGACTTGTATGAAGGGGGCCATCGCGTGCCCTTCATCGCCCGCTGGCCAGAACGCATTCCGGCAGGTTCTCAATCGGAGGAGACGATTTGCCTAACGGATATTTTCGCCACGGTAGCCGCGGTCATTGATTTCAAAGTGCCTGAAATTGCGGCAGAAGATTCTTACAACATTTTGTCCGCTCTTAAGGGGGAGACTTTGAGCAAACCCATTCGCGAAGCGACGGTGCATCACAGCGCTCGGGGAAATTTTGCGATTCGCCAAGGGGATTGGGTATACATTGACCAATCAACGGGAGCGGAAAACAAAGAATCGGACTATGTGCTGAAAACGCTTGGAGTGCGAGAGGACTCAGAGCCGGCGGAACTCTACAACTTGGCGGACGATCCCAAGCAAACGACAAACGTTTTCCGTCAATATCCGGAAAAGGCATTATCGCTTAAATCTTTATTAGACCGCTATCGCTCGAAACCGAGTAGTTTACCGTGATTGGTTTTTGGGGTGATGAATTCAAAGTGTTGGCTCATCTGCAGAGCGTAAAGGAGGTGGAATAGGACGGCTCTGATCAATCTGGTACTGACTTGGAGGCAAGAACGGATTGCATTCTTAAGCATTAAATTGAAGTCTGAGGTATGACTTCTGCACCGTGCGGCGGGCCATCGCGTTGGGCAAACAAAACATGGGAAAAATATACGACAAAATAGATGATTCGATGTTGGAGTGGATCTCTGAGCAGAAGATGTTCTTCGTATCCACCGCACCCCTGTCCCAAGACGGATTGATCAATTGCTCTCCCAAGGGAATGGATACGTTTCGAGTGCTCGGTGATCGAAAGGTTGGGTATTTGGATATGACGGGGAGTGGTGTGGAGACGATTGCCCATTTGAAAGAAAATGGGAGAATCGTTATCATGTTCTGCTCGTTTGAAGGCGCTCCCAAGATTATTCGATTTCATGGGAAAGGAGCGGTCTTCGAGAAAGGGAGTTCTGAATACGGTGAAAGGATTGATGCTTTTGAAGAATATCCAGGCACCCGTTCGATTATAGAAATTGAGATCGATCGTATCAGTGACTCCTGTGGATTTAAGGTGCCACTATACGAGTTCAAAGAAGATAGGGGCGCTTTGCTGAAATGGGCTAATACGAAAGGACCAGATGGAGTGCTTGAATATCAGCAAGATAAGAATCTCAAGAGTTTAGACGGACTGCCGGGATTGAAGTCGAAGGTCTAGGAACCATCAAACCTCATTAAGGTCTTTTTCACTAGAATCCTACGAAAATGAGAAAAAAATACAAAGATAAGCGAGCGTCCTGTCCGCTGTGCAAGCCATACAAGCGTAAATGGTCGAATCGCTGGAAGGTCAGGGACTTGGATTTTATCGGGCGAAGCGAGAAAGAAATTAGAGCGGTTAGGGAAATTCGTTTAGGTCCAGCCAATGAATCCGCTAAAACATTCCCTGCGGTCTTGCCCAAGGGTGTAGGGCAGTTCGAGCGTAGCGATATCATTACTGAATGAAGTATCTGCTGTTGGGGGATCCTTGCGTTTATTCCCTTTGGGTTTAATGCCCCGAAGCTCATGACGGGCGTAGCCTGAAAGGCGAAGACGGTTGTCGCAGGCCCCGACTTGCTTGCCATGAGCTTGTCGAATCGGTCGGCGGCTTGGGATTTGGTAGGGAGGACCGGTTCAGTCCTCCGTTAGGGTTGCTACGAGGGCCGAGCCGGTCCCTTCTTACCTTCACAAATGCCCCGCTTGCTCTTTATTCCCATGGGGTCTAATACCCCGGAGCTTGTCGCAGACCCCGACTTGCTTGCCATGAGCTTGTCGAATGGGTCGGCGGCTCCGGCTTTTTCTGTAGACGCGACCGTCTTGTCACTGTGTAGCACCGCGAAG